>Ga0208162_1000687_pt1 | contig 18730 bp, 22 predicted proteins | sample CB_VirMetaG_4_FD_184539 | JGI IMG/M metagenome (GOLD analysis project Ga0208162, IMG submission 184539) | Freshwater to marine saline gradient viral communities from Chesapeake Bay - CB_1508_1M Viral MetaG (SPAdes) (version 4) | ecosystem: Environmental > Aquatic > Marine > Coastal | place: USA... | reverse complement strand
TCTCTTGCCTTTTTTATACTACCAAACGTAATAGGTTTTAAATACTGACCTTGTAAAGTTTTAAATTGAGTTTCTTCTTGTGTCATAGCATAAAGAGTAGGACTATAATCTATTTTTTCTTTATAGTCTTTACCGTCTTTTACGCCACGTACAAGCAATTTTCCGTGATGTTCTATTACATTTTTATAAAAGTTCATTATTTAATAAGTGTACTATCAATCCATCGTGTTCTGGTTTTAATTCTATTTGACAAGATAATCTACTTTTACCTTCAACAAAATTTTTTTCATATTCTATTAAGTGACCTTCTGGCTTATTATAATCTAATTTGCCTAATTTGTCAAGCCACTGATCTCCTATGTGAACGTGACAAGTACAACAGGCACAACTTCCGCCACAAGTAGCAGGTATTTCTGGTATAGGTACTTGTGAATGAAACTTGGCTGCCTCCATTAGAGTTGTATTTTCAGGCACTTCAACTCTAATTTTAGAGCCGTTCCTTACAAAATAAACTGTTATCACTTCTCTAATTTAGGTAACTTTGTTTCTGTTATTAAACTGTTAGTTGGTGTTAATATACTACTTGTATTTTGTTGGTAAGAAGCAAGTATTTCTGATTTAGGATCTACTTGTGTTACAACATTAGCACTCTTAATTATAAATGTATCGTTTTCAGTATAAGGCATATACAAACTCATTAAAAGTTGTACTGGTTGTCCTGGTGCTGATTGTCTTGGAATGATAACAAACGCTTTTGATACGGTAATGTTATCTGGTGTTTCTGTAACTATTTTAGCGATTACATCTTCACCTGTAGTTAGTCTTAATATTTTCACATCTGACATAATATCTCCTTTAATTGTTATAATATATCACAAATTGACTTATTTGTCAATGTTGTTTTTCTTTTCAACTGGTCTTAATCTTTTACTTAATACAAACGTTCTATTAGGATTGACACTTACATTCATTTGACGCATTAAGTTTCTGTTAATTAATATATCAGAACCTGATCTTGGTCTTTGGTCTAAACCTACCTCTATATCTTTATATGTAAATCCATTAAAAGTAATATCCATTAAAACTGTTGGTCTTGTTTCTGACGGTTCTTCACCATCAGCATTTGCTCTAAACACTTTACTTGTACCGTGTCTTGGTTTAGAAAAAGTTTTACCATTATATTTCCACTTGATTACTTTGCCGTCTTCTAATATTTCATCAGCGTGTAAAGCACAAGCATCCGCACCATTACCTGTATCTAATTTTGCTCTTACTAAACCTATATCTTCTAATTCAACTGTTTCTAACCAACCACATTCACTAGCGGCTTGTCTATCCCAATGTGATCTTTTAGAAACCCAATCAATTAAATTATAAATTAATTTTTCGCCGTCAATTCTACCTGATGGTTCTGGATCAGAATAATAATCGTTATATTGATATCCCTCATAATCAGCACCTGAACCTGGACTACCGTTAATTTCTAACACATATGATTTACCTTTATAAACAATATGATCTACACCTACCATATATGCTTTTGAAACTCTACTTGCTTTTAATACAAGTTCTCTTTCATCATCACTTAATTTATATGGTTTTGCTTCAGCACCTCTATGTGTATTTGATCTAAAATCGTATGATGAGTGTATTCTTTTTGTAGAAGCAAATATTTTATTATCAACTACAAAAGTTCTAACATCAAAAGCTGTTGGCATATATTCTTGTATTAATAATTCGGCATCGTGTTTCCATAATGATTGTATTGTTGATACAAGTCCTTCATAACTTTCAATTTTAATTACACCAATACCTTGTGTACCTGTTAATGTTTTAAGTATAATAGGAAACTTATCACCTACTAATTTTACAGCGTCATCTATATTTTTTTCATTAGATACAAAGGTGGTTCTTGGTGTAGGTATACCAAATTTTTCAAATAATAATGCCGTTGTTAATTTATTATCACAAGTCAACATCGCTGACCTTGTGTTTAACATAAATGATTGAGAATTTTGAAAAGCAGATAATAATGATAATCCTGCTTCGTCTTCTATAGAACCTGCTCGTGTAATACAAACAGTGTCTTTACCTATAAAAGTGTGTTCATTATCTTTACCATCATAATTATAAACAGTTAAAGTATTTTTTTCTTCGTCTTTACCTGTGATGATAGCGTGTTTTGTATTAATAACAACACACTCAAAACCTTTTTTCTTACACGCCTTTTGAATTAAAGCAACAGTAAGTTCTTTTTTAGGTGTTTCACCAGCTTTTTGTTTTTTAACATTTGGATTAGACTTTGTAATGACCGCAACCGTGATAGGTTTATCTTTACGCTCAACGTCTTGTTCAGTTATATATTCTCTAAATTTAGGAACTTGCATTTATTTCTCATCTGTAACGTCTTCTTTATTTTCTACTTTTTTACCAATATTATATTTTGCTAGTAAGTTCCATTCTTTTTTTTCTTTAAAAGGTAATACTTTAATTTGACTTAAAGGTGCTTTGTTTTCAGCTTGAGATTTATTTACAATGTCAATTAAATTCCAATCTTGTAATAAGATAGCAATTGTGTTTCGTCTTTGTATATCATTCTCTACTAAAGTAGCTTTCTTGCCGTCTAAAGCAAATAATTCTTTAAAGTGTGTTATAAAGTATTTACCTTGTTTGTGTAAAATGTGACACGATTGATAAAGTGTTTTATCTTTACGACTAGCAACACCGATACGTGTTAAGGTTTCTCTAATTTTTAAGAAGTCGTCTGGTTGTTTTATAGTTACTTCAAGCATACTATCAGGCGACCATTGTATTTCTTCACTCATCTCTTTGTTCTCCCACCTTTATTCAAGGTCTCTTTTATTTCTTCAATTTGTTGTTCTGTTAGTATGTTGAGTGCCTGTTTAGCCTTTTCATTACTATAACCATAATACTCTTTTACATACTCTAAATTTTTCAATTTGGCTTGTGATAGCCACTTGCCACCAAATCGCTTTCTTTTTCTTATACTATTTATGTAAAAGTGAAATTGTAGTTTCTTATCTAAAAAGTGATAGCCATTCATCTCATTTGCTTGTGCTATACAATCATAAAACATAGATAGACACTTATTGATTATAAAGGGAGGATACTTTTTTGCCCAAGTTTCATCATCACTATCCAGTAATGGTTTCTTGTCAAAATTAATTGCGTTCAAATAATCTTTTAACTCGTATGCCATTATTTAAACTTACAACTTGCCATAATTTCTGTTAAACAAGCGACCATATTGATTTCTTGGTCGGCAACAAAGGCTGCTTTATATTGATATCCAGCAATAATTAATATGGCTTGAGGAATAGATTTTGTATCTAAATTTTCATAAAGTAAATCATAGATTGTTCTAAACAAGTGAGATGGCTCTTTGTCTAAATTCTGTACAACCCATTTTCTCATATCATTAAAACGTTTCTCTTTTAAAGTTTTCATCAACTCTTTGTGATTAACTTCCGAGATACTAAACAATATACCACTATCAATCTTACCTCTTACAGAATATCTTTGTAGTTCGTTGATTGTTCTTCTAAAGTCTGGATAATACTTTTGAATTAACTCTGCCAATACTTTTTTATCATACTCTATATTTTCTTCTTTTAAAACATCTTCTAATCGTTTCATAAGAGCGCCAGCAGTTTTTCTAACTTGACCATTAGTAATCTTAAAGTCAATTACTGTACAACGACTATGAAGTGCTGGAATAATTTTGTTCTTATAATTACACGTAAAAATAAATCTACAATTATTATAAAATGTTTCTATGAAATTTCTTAAAGCAGGTTGAACACTATCAGCGTTCATATAATCTGCCTCATCAATAATAACAACTTTGTGATTAGCTTCTTCAGTAAGAGATACAGTAGAAGCAAAATTTTTAATCTTATTTCTTAATGTATCAATCTGTCTACCTTCATCTGAACCGTTAATGATAATGTAATCTGTACCTAATTCTTCACATAAAGCACGAGCCACAGTAGTTTTACCTGTACCTGCTGTACCTGATAATAGTAAATTAGGTATTTCTTTTTTCTCTAAAAACTTTGTAAATGTATCTTTTAATTCTTCAGTAAGAATACAATCACTAATCTTTTTTGGTCTATACTTTTCGACCCATAAAAAGTCACTCATAATATAATATACTCCTCAATTTAAATCAATCCAAGTATAAGTTGGATCTTTTGTCATACTATCATAAATGTTAGGATTTGTCAATAGTGCCCTACGATATGGTGTCCATCTTATACCTACACCCCAACCTAACCGATTTATAATTTCTTTTTTAGTCAAACGTTTTTCGTCTTTAATCCATTTAGTAATTCTTTGTACTGCCTCACTTTCACTCATTTTACCTACACACTGAATTAGACCATCAATGTAAGCACTCATACTTTTAACCTCGTCTTTAAAAACTAAATTATGTTTAATATGATTAAGTGATTCGTTAGCATAGTCATTTCTTAAATCTGTATTGTCTAAATGTAAATTAAATTCTGAAAGTAATTCTTCATCTGTATCTATAAACTTACCTTCATCATACAATTCTCTATAATAATCTGCGTTGTACATAATGTAAGGTACGCCATTCATCATACCATCAGTAGTTGCCACAGACCAGCCACTATAAGATTGTTTAGGAGAATATCCTACACAACACTTTTGTAAAAACTTATAATAAAATTCTTTATCGCCTTTATCTACAATGATATAATCTCTATCAGGTTTTTTGGCAAGAGGAACCCAAACTTTAAAATCTTGCCTTTGTTGATAAAGTTTATCAGTGACTTTTAAAAATTCTTTATAATGTTTATATGTGTCTGGTCTATGATTAAACACAATTATTTTTTCTGGTTTAGTATTGATTTCTTTTACAATATCTTTTTCATCAACACCTAAATGTTGTACTTTTAAAATGTTTTCTAATTTAATAATAGTTTTATCATTAAATATTTCTTTTGCCTCATCTAATACTAGTTTTCTTTGTGATGAAGTATTTAAATAACATCTATCCATTTCTAAAATGCCTAATATATTATTTCTAAAAGCATTTGCTGGCCAAGTAACAACGTTCTTTAAATCAAACCAATGACAATAACCAAAAAATAATGGAACGTGATGAGTAACATTTAATAAAACATTTTTTAAATTAGTTGTATGTTCTGGTAAATGTGACATTACTAAATCAAAATCTAATTCTTTTGATACAATTTGTTTAACCATCTGTGTATCAAAATGTACTCTCATTGTTGGTGGGTGTGTAGGAATATCCACATAAAATTGTGTAACATTCTCAAACATCAATGAAGAAACAGGTTTAGGCAATATCAAATAAAACCATAAGTCATCTCTAATAGAATTTAAAAGAGATATTTGTTTTTTAATGACTTGTATATAACTATCTTTTTCTAAATCTTTACCAAACGTAATGTTAGGATAGACTAAAATTCTGATAGTTTTTTTAGGTTTTATTTCTTCATCTACAAATAAACTCATTTAGATTCAATTGTAAATTCATTTACGATTTCACTATCAACATCATAACCACCTTTATTCATTGTCCAACAATCTTCTTCACGGTCATAGTCGTGTTCATCAACAAATGTTTGGACTTTATCTGCTAGTTCTTTATCTTCATCACTAGCATTTTGATAGGTAGACCAATCAAAGTATAAACCTTTTTCAAAGGTAGGTAGATCACCAAACTCCTCTATAATATCAGAAACAGCAATTTGCCTGTTAAGATAATGTGTAGTTTGATGATACTCTCTGGTTTCTACTTTTAAGTAATCGTCTGATTTGTATTCAGTACCGTCTTCCAGTTTATATACCTCGGACATACTAAAACTCCGAATCAGGTTCTAATGCGATCCAATACTGTACTGATTTATTTCTGTTTACAAAATGAGATATTTTTTGTTCAGAAATTGCCACGTCATAATCATCAACAACTTGTTTAAAGTTTTCAGCCTTAAAGAAAGCTGTAAACTTCTTATCTGTTTCGCCTATATCAAGCGAATATTCGTTAGATGATTTATTCTTTTTATCTGTAGCAACTATTTTGATTTTATTACCATCACCTTTTACAGCAATATCTGGTAAGTTAAGTGTAGTAGCACCTTTCATTAATTTAGCAAACAAATCTTTTTTTAATGTAAAAGTTACATATTTGTCTGGCATATTAATTTGTTTTTTAGGTGCGACAATAACTGATTTATCAGCAAAGAAATACTTTACTGCCTGTCTAGTTTTACTATCAGCAATTGTTACATTTGATCCACCATTAAATTTTAATTCTGGTGCTTCAAATAATTCAACTGATCTTAAAAATTCAGGTAAATCATAGATAGCAAATTCACTATCAAATTTTTCTGTTATTTCAGCCTCGGCTAAAATGTTCTTCATTGTAGAAATTGTCTGTACTTTATTTCCAGGTTTAATCAAAATGTTTTGATTGATGTCTGAAAAGTTTTTTAGTACAGATATTGTGTCTGTGCTTAGGTTCATTTCACATTCTCCTTATCATAGTTTAATAATAATATAACATAGTGTACTGCTTTTAGCAAGTCTGCTCTGTTATGACCGTTCTTTTTACCGTACCTACACAAATATTTAATTGCGTTGGCTTGACAAAAATCTTTTCCAATACCTAGTGTTTTAAATAAATCTTGTACTTGAAAGCCGTCTTTACCACTTGAATAGTGTTGACCGTATGTTGACTTAATATAATCACCTATTTCTTTTAATATTTTATCTTCATTGTATTTCATAATGTATCAATATATCACAAGACTTAAAAAAAGTCAAGTCTAGTTTATATCATTAAAATTAAACCAGAAGTTTGTTTTTATCGCACCTTTTGAAGGTGTCATACCAGCACTACCAACACCTGTGTCGGTCATAGTTAAGTCTGATTGTGATAATATTTCTGTTCCAATTGATAATGTAACTGTAACACTGGCTCTACCAGAAGCACCAGGTTTTGGTACCATTGTAATAGTTAATGCTTTATTTCTAATGTCTGATATAAATTTTTTCATATCTTCACTTTGTTTAGATGAAATAACTCTCATATTTTTACCTTCACCTATAGCAGCATAGAAATCATCTTCTCCGTCCATACCAATTTGTTTAATTAAATTATTATTAATTTTTTGTTTGTTCTTTTTGTAGATAGCATTAAACTCATCTACTATAATTTTAGCTGTATTGATTTGTGATTCTTTTGAAACTTTACGACCATAATCTTTGTATTTTTTAAACATCTTTTTTTCTGAAGCATTTAAACTCTTTTTTGCTAAAAATTCTGTTGCTTCTGCTTTTGACATACCATCTTTCATAGCAGCTTTTAACATACTATCAAAAATAATACTTTGTGATTTTTCTAATGCTTTAGAAGTAAAATTTTTATCACCTGTTAAACCAGAAAAGAAACTTATTAAAGTATTGTTGGCTAAATTAATTCTACTTTTTTGATATGCTTTTAATGAAGCGGCTATCTCTGCCACAATTTGATTTTTTGATTTTTTTCTAGCTCTTAATACTATATCTGCTTTACCTTCACCTTTTAAACTATCACCTGTTAGTGTTATATCAAATTGGGTAACTTTTAAATCTGCTGTTTCAATCAACATATCAGAAAATATTTTATCAGCCATCGCTTTACCAGCGTCTTCCATTCTTTGTATTTCAGAACTTAAATTTTTAAAATTTGATAAAGTTTTTAATTTGTTGTTAACAAAGTTTTGTCTGACTTTGTTGAGTGATGAACTGGATGATGAACTAGGTAAATTTAAATTTCGACTTTCAATAAGTTTTGCCAATTCTACACCACAAACATATTCTGAATAATATCCTAGTCGGGATTTACTGTCTTGTCCTACTTCGTTTGCTTCACTTAAACCTGTACTTATTTTCATAGATATAGTTTGTCCAAAACCTAGTTTAGAAGCGATAGCTCTAAAAGCAAATTTAAAAGCATTTACTACTTTATTAAAAGCACCTCTAATAAATGAAATGAACCCACTGAATAATCCTTCTTCTAATTCAGTTATTCTGTCAAATTTTTCGTCTTTTAAATACTGCTTGAAACTAATCATAGCAATATTTATATGACTAGAAATTCATAATTAATAATTCTTCTCCCTTATCGGTACCTACAGATTTACTACTATTTTGTTTATTAAATGATCTGGTTTGCCAACGATAATTGTTTTTAGGAAACCAAGTCTGTAAATCGTCAAAGTCATAATAAGAAAGTACAAATTTACCTTTTATGTTTTTTAAAGTGTCTGCTAGTTTTTTATGTTCTTCTTTAGGAAAGTCTTTTGTGTAATATGATTCTTTTTCAAAATAAGGTGGGTCACAATAAAACAACGTGTACTTGTTATCATACTTTTTAATAACTTCTTCATATGATAAGTTTTCTACATTATTAATTGTTTCTAATTTGTATTGCCATTTAGGATTTTCTAACTTGTCAATCAGTTGTGTGTATTTTGATTTATATTTACCTTTTAAATCTACAAATTTTGCTTTGTCAATTGTTAAACCACTAAATGTGTTTAACTCTATGTACATATATTTGGCTGCCGTTTCAACGTCACCTAATTCTATATTGTAATCTAATGGTGTAATTTCTGCTTGTATGTTTTCAAATAAGGTTCTAACTTGTGGTCTGTATTTTTTAAGTGCTTTTAAAAACTCATCACGTTTATATACAGCACAATGAAATACGTTTGCTAGATAAACGTTGTAATCATTATAAACATTTACATCTGAATTAATATTGCCTTGAAAGAAAACCCAAAAAGCACCACCAAAAGGTTCTACATAGGTTTTGTGATTAGGAAAATTATTGGATATCCATTTTGCTTGAAATTTTTTACCACCGAGATAACTAAACATAATATTATTATACTAAAAAAGTGGCGGAAAGTCAAGTCTCCGCCACTTTAATAAAATTAAGATACTAATAGTAATGATTATAAGGTATCATTAATCTTTTTTAGAAACAAACGTATATAGTTCTTGTGCCTGTTTTATGATTTCAGCAGGCGTGAACATTTTAGGCATATACTTTTCGGCATATTCCTGTGCGTCTTTGTTTGCTTCTTTTACTTTTTCTAAATTTTGATAAAATGTATTAATTTGAACATCATACGCCTTATCTAACATTTCTTTTGCCATCGCTAAAGTATCAAAGCGAATTTCAAAAGGATTTTTTCCACTTGACATAATTTTCTCCTTTGTGTCTGTGTTGTGTGTTTGGTTGGGGGCTAACCATAGACCCCCACGGATGTATTAAGTCATCACCCTCCAATTACTATTTATTTAACTTCAATAGTTCTTGGTTTTTTACTCTCTGGAACAATTCTTTCCAAAGAAACTTTTAAAAGACCATCTTTTAATTCAGCGCCTTTAACTTCAACATCATCAGCGATTGTAAAAGATTTAGAGAAGTATCTTTTAGCGATACCTTTATGTAAGATACCTTCGTTATCCTCTACTTCTTTTTCATCAGCGTCTTTAATTGATTTGATTGTTAGTACACCCTCTTCCAAAGATACATCAATATCTTTTTTAGAGTAGCCAGCTAATGCCAATTCAACATCATAGGCATTTTTACCTGTCTTTACAATGTTGTATGGTGGAAAATTAGGTACTGACAATGTTCTGAAATCATCATCAAACATTCTTTCAAAATGATCGAATACGTTGTCAAACCCAATAGTTACTGGTCTTAATTGATTGAATATACTTAATGCTTTATTAGTCATAATTAACCTCCTTGTTTAAGCAAAGTTATTTCTTTATAAAATGAAGACCCATTTGGCGTCTTCACATTTATTTATATAATTACGGTACTTTGTTTTGTCAAGGTGTCAAAGTACCAAATTTCACCTAGCGACGCCGATTTTGATTATAGAAATCGGGATGTTCGGCTCCCTATTTTACGCTATTAAGGACTTACGGACAGCCTTAACATAAATATATATATCATCACACAGCGCAAAAACTCTAAAATCCTCTTTCAAATGCTAATTTTTTCATTCTTTTTTTAGTATTAGCAATACCACGTTTTTTTGCTTCTCTTTTCTTTTCTGATGGTTTTGTGTAATATTCACGTTCTTTTAATTCACGTAAACGACCATCTTTCTGTAATTTCTTTTTTAGAACTCTCATAGCCTGCTCTAAATTTCCATTTCTTACAATAATCTTCAAACTAATTTACCTCCTTCCCTAATGTGTAGAAAACGGTGGTGGGCACAACCCCACCACCTAGGACTACACTATGTACAGATTTAGATAACATCTTCGTCATCCGACTCACTGTCATTGTCATCCACTTGAGCGTTTACTTCAGCTTGTCTTTGATCTTCAAGTATTTGATCTACTGAAGCACCAGAGTCCACTTTAGTATATAACTCTACAAATGAATTTTTTGTATCTTCATCAAATCTATTTGTACATAACTGAATAGCTTTGACTTTATCACCGAAGATAGCATACGCTTGTGTAATGTGTACTAATCTTCTGGTAGAGATAATCTCATCTACGCCACCATCGAAATACGTTTTTCTAATTACGTCTGCCCAAGTAACTAACTTGTCAACGAATTTAACGTCTGATTTACCAGCAGCTTTTAGAGTGTTAGTTAATATCTTTTTTTCTACAGACATTGTAGGATATTTCTGTTCAAATGTAACAGGAAATCTTTCTAAAAATGCCTCGTTTAAGATATTAGTACCGATAAACTTACCGTCTTCACTACCTTGCCCTTTAGTATTAGCAGTAGCAATTACGTTAAAGCCGTCTTTAGGTTTAACGAATTTGTTAATCTTTTTAACAAAGACACCTGAACCTTCAAGTATCGGTTGTAAACACATAATCTTATTAGACGCAAGGTCAATCTCATCTAATAACAAGATAGCACCTCTTTCCATCGCCTCAATAACTGGACCGTTTTGCCAGACAGTTTGACCGTCTTTAAGTCTGTAACCACCTAGTAAATCATCTTCATCCGTTTCAATTGTGATGTTTACCCTAATTAATTCTTTTTTGTTTTCAGCACACGCCTGTGTAACACCCATAGTCTTACCGTTACCAGAAAGACCTGTAATAAAGACAGGATAAAATTTGCCTGAATTGATAATAGATTTAATATCTGGATAGTTACCGAAACTAACAAAGATAGGATCTTTTTTTGGCACAATATTGCCAGTTAAAGATGAAACAATATAGGCTGCCTCTTGTTTAGTTTCATTTACAGGAGTTTCTGAAACTTTTTTAGTTTCAGTTTTAGCAACTGGAATGTCTTCACCATCAATTGGTAACTTATAAGTTTTTTTATCAACTTTATAGTTTTTATTTTTAGTCAACCATTGTGGTGGATATTTACAACCAAATTTAGCATTGGCTTGTTTTAACTCATCAATAGTTAAAACATCTTTATTAAACATCTCAAAAGCGTGTTTAACAAAGTCTTTTTGTTTAGTGTTTAACATAATATAGTCCTTTCTTTTTTATATTATACTATATGGTAACATAAAAATTGTCATTAGTCAAGCATAAAAAAAGTGTTGATTTTATTGATTTATTTAACATCTTAAGCAACTTTTTCTATAAATTTGTTTAATAATACTCTGGATCTGATTCTTCCTGACATTGATTTACTGAACAATTGTTTAATTTTACCAGCTTTCATATCGCCATTAACACTTGATAAATCAGCATTTTCAACATTCATATCTTTAGCATTTACAATATAATATTCATTATAACCTTCTTTAGGTTTGATAGCAACTTTATCTTTAGTAAATTGTTTTCTTAACTTAATACCTTCTTTATCATATCTATTACCAAAGAATCTTTCTGATTCCCAACCTCTAATTTTTTTCATTAAGTAAAAACCAATAGTTGTTACACCGTATTGTTTTCTTAATACATTTAAAAGTAATGATGTAATACCTTCACTACCATAATAATAACTGTCTTGTTTGATAGTGTAATTCTTTTTATTAACTTGAATAATAGGTTTACCGTTTATTGATTTTAACTCTAATCCTTCTTCAGTATTTTTGTAATGACCTCTAGCATAGTTAGCAGCACCGTCTGTTAAAGTAATAAAAGTTAACTTCTCAATTTGATACTTGTTTTTAAACATTGGTACAAGTTTATTACAAACTACAAGTGCCTCATTTAATGGTGTATTACCTAAATTGTAAATTTCTGGCATACCAGGATTATATCTTTTAGCACTATTAAAATGATGTTCAGTATACCAATTACTTCTAACATATCTATTGCCATAATATAAGCCCATAGAATAAAGATACATTAAAGATTCGTCTAATTCAGTTTTCTTTAATTTATGACTAGCAATATTAATTAATCTAAATGAGTCTAAACCTATATCACCGTGTTTTATATTATAACATTTTTTTACAGGAGTTTCTATATTGTGTTCACTTGTAAAAGCATAAACTTCAAAAGGTATTTGAACTTTTTGACAAAAATAAACTAACTGAATTAATTGATGTATAGTTTTTTCAAGTACATCACACATAGATCCTGACCAATCAAGTAACATCATCATACCGTGGTTTTTAGCATTTGGTAATATTGTTAATCTTTTAAATATATCATCACTAAATTTGTAATTTTTTAATTTAAGAGGATCAATAACACCTGTTTTGTCTTGTGTGGCTCTTTTATAAGAAGTAGCAGCTTTTTTCATTTCAAATTCTTTAACAAGATACATAATAGTTTTTTTGTTATCTGATTTGAATTTTTTAAAATCATTTTTTAACCATCTTACATAATCTCTAATTTCTTCTTTTGAATAATACTTTTGACTAGCAAAATAATTCTTCATATCACTAACAAATTTTTTATTAGAAATCAAAACATTTTCTAAATTAACATCAGGCAAAGTCATATAAGAAAATTCTTGTGTTACATCATATAGTTTTTCTTTACTTTGTTCATAACTTTTATCAGTAATTGCGGTAAGTTTTTGCCCGCCGCCATCACTATCAGTTGTTATAGCAGGAGCAGTTGTGTTAGTTTCTTTATTCTCATCATTAGAATTTGAGTCTTCAACACTTGAATTAGAATTGCCGTCTTCATCTGATTTTTCATCAGCACTTAAACTATCTAAATCATCACTATCAATATTTGAGTCGCCTGATTTAGTATTAACATTGTTTTCTGAATCTAGTTTATCATCTAAATTATAATTTTCTACTAATATATGATTATCAAAGTCAGGCAATTTTTTCATTTTTTCAACTTCTTTTTTCTGCCAATTAAGAAGTTTTTTAGCCAACTTAACAACATCATTAAAAGATTTTAGTTTATCAACTTCTTTTAACCATAACTTATCTGAATTAGTAAAGTTAAAAGACAATCTTTTTGAAGACTTATAATACATATTAATTTTATCAATTAACATTAAGTCTTTATTAATATCTCTATCTTTTAAACCGAAAAAGTTTTGTTTCATCATTATATCAAAACCGTTGATATAATTTTTAACAACACCTGGATATTTCTTTTGAATTTTTTTATCTATTCTACAATCTTCTAATACGTTGACATAAGCTCTTAACTCATCATCACTTGAAATCTTTTTCCAACCGTCTGTAGGTGTATATAAAGCGTGTGAACATTCGTGGGCAATTAACATATCATAAACATCACCTGATTGTACTTTAAAAACAGGTAAGGTTAAGATACGATTAACTGTATCAAAACTAGCAGTTTTTACTTTGTTATGTTGAACTTGTATATTTTCAGTAGCAATTAATTTTGCCAACTGACTTTTTGTATCTATATTAATTTGTGTAGTCATACGATTATAATATAGGAAAAGTTTTAAAAAGTCAAGCGTTTAATTATCCCTATATTTACTTATTTATTTGAGATATTTTGTTCTACTTTTGTTCTTTTTTGAGCGAATCAGTGCTTTTTAAAGATAAAAGTAGGTTCAAATTTACGACCAGATATATCAGGTCTTTTAAATCTGCCCATATATCTTTGTTCTTGTTTCTTTTCAGTAGTATCGCCGTCTAATGTAGAAACTTTTGATGTGCCTTGTTGTGTAGATAATGATAACCACCAAGTATCTGTATGTTCAAAACCAACTTGTAAGGCTAAATCCACAGTATCTTCCTCAAAGGTATTATACTGTTTTGTATTGGCAACGTTTAATGCTAAATGTTTGCCTTTTTTTAATCCTTTAAATGCGTTAGCAATAGTCTGTTTTAAAAATTTCTCTTTCCACATTTCACTTGTATTAAATTTAATACTTGATTGTTCTGGTTCATCACCATATGCTTCCCAACCAAAGTATGGTGGACTTGTAAATACAAAGTCTAAACTTTCATCTTCAGGTATGTATGTTTCACTACCTTGTCTTAATAGTGTATATGACTTATGTTTATGACCATATTCATCTCTAATTTTTTCTAATCCTTTGTAAGTAGGAATACAAGGGTCTGTACCTATGTAATTCACACCAGCGGCAATTGCCCCTAATAAACGACCACCATAACCCATACTAGGATCCCAAACTGTACCTGCTTCAGTGCCTTCAAGTGGACTATCTTTTTCTACAAATATATCATATAAGGCAGCGGCAGCAGTTGGTCTAAAATTAGATACCATTTGAGTACCACTATATCGTCTTAACATTGATCTAATATCTGAATCTGTAATTTCGTGTGGCTTTCTTTGTGGAAAGAATATGCCTTTTATAATTTTATTTAAACCTTTTTTAAAGTGTTCTTCGTCTTGCCATATTTCAATTGGTGTTTTCATTTTTCCACATTTGATACCCCAAGCGTGTTTCATATAAGACCAGGCAAGATTTAAACCGTGTGTTGATTGACCTATTACTTTATTCTTACGATCTATCATTGTATCTCTTTTAAATGACATTAAAAGATTGTACTTATCATCTCTCCATCTTTTATCTTCGGAGTAATAAGGAAATCCTTTTGATTGTATTAAATCGTATGTATCTTGTAATATATCACTCATCTATTTTTCTTATCTTTACCTGCTCTTATTTCTAATTGTGTCCATTGTGGTTTACCACTTCTATCTAAAGAACCTAAATTGTAAGCAGAACCTGGAGGTAGTTTTTCTATTTTACCACCTTTTTCTAAAAACTTTTTCATCAAATCATCTAGTTCTTTTTGTTTTTGTTCTGGTGTTTTTTCAATCATTATTTTCCTACATTCCAAAAAAGGGCATTGGGTTTTGCGTGTTCTCTCATAACGCTCCACGCTTTTGCGTCATAAGTTGGCACAGATGGAAAAGGTGGTTTATCTTCGTCTTTTACTTCTTGTGTAAACTTATATTTTGATCTATACAAATTAGCACGACCAACTTCGTGTTGTTTCATTGTATGCCCAACTGAAACGACATTTACATCTTTATCAGGAAAAGCCATTTGTAATCCTCTAGTTAAAGTACCACTTGATCCTACTGACCAAATTTCACTGATTCTTATATTATAATCTATTTCTATCGTTTTGGCAAGGTCCCTTATGTCTTCCATAACTCTTTTTTCTTCTAGTCCTAATGGCAATAATCTACGTTTTTTAGGGTTTTCATAATAATACTCTTTTGCCCTTGCTTTTGTAACTTGTAACATACCGTTTGGAACCCACCTAATATCAGCTCCATAGTCTAATGCTTGTTGTTGGTAAGGGTGTAAGTTATCTAATGATCTTTTTGCCATAAAAAATACAGCTTTTTTATCATATGCTTTGGCTTGTAGTGTTAACGATAGTTGAGCATATCCGTTTGCTGGACAGCCACCATATACAAATTCTTCGGCACCTTCTTCTATTTCTTCTCTAATTAGTCTATCTACAAATCTTCTTTTAGAACCACCTTCTAATAAGTCATCACGTACCACGTGAAACCCCTCGTGTTCTTCAATTACTAATTTTGGAAAGTTATAGGGTTTCAACTACCTTACCACCTTTATTTAATTGATCTATCATCTTTTCAGCTTTTTTACGTGCTCTATCTAATTTAAATTTAGAAACGTGTTCAGTAAATGTTCTACCTAACATATGGTCATATTCGTGTTGAAAGATACGACTAAACATACCGTCTAAATGACCTTCTTGTAAACTACCTTTTTCATCTTCATACTTAACAACAACTTTTCTAGGACGACTTATAGATAAAAAGACAAACGGATATGTTAAACAACCTTCTTTCATTAAAACTTTTTCTTCACTAGCACTTATAATCATAGGATTAAAACAAGTTAGTTTCATACCATTTTCTAGTTTAGGGTGTCCACCCATAACAAACATATTAAAAGGCAAACCCACCTGATTGGCTGACAATCCTATGCCTCCATATTTAAACATTGTTTCAAACATTTTATCAGATAGTTCTTTTCTATCTTTAAAGCCTTCTTCTTTTAACATATCGTCCTGAAATGGTGCGATTGCTGTTAATACTCTAGGATCTGTTGGTGGTATTAGTTTTAGTTCTTTAGACATTTTGTAACCTCGTAAAGTTGTTAGTTTTTTCAAATTTAATTATATTGGTAAATTTATCAAATAGTATATCCCCTTTGTGTGAAATAATAAAAATATTTTCTTTTCCTATTGTTCTTAAAATTTTAAAAAAGTCTTCAGTGCCTTGACTATCTAAACTACTATCAAAGATTTCATCTAGTATTAAAAGATTTGTATTTGTACTATTTTTCATTTTAGCAATATTTCTCCAAGTAAATAATAACGCAAGGTCTATTCTTAATTTTTCACCTTCACTAAAATTATTATAATTAAATGTATCTCTAAATCTACTTTTAATTGTTTCATTAAATTCTTCATCTAAATTAAAATTAACAAAGAAGTCCATATCTTGTAAGTATTGATTTATAAGTGTATTCATAATAGGTAAATACTTTTTAATAATTCTAGTTTTAGCACCCTTTTCTGATAGTATTTCTCTTACTGTATCTACATAAGATTTTTCTTCATTAATCTTTGTTAGTTCTTCTTGTGTTTCGTTTAATTGTTGTGCTAGATTATTTAATTCTTCTTCAATCTTATGACTATCTTGTTTTTTGTTTTCTAATAATAATATTTCGTTATGTAAGTTATCACTATATTTTTTCATTTCTTCTATAGAGGTATTTAACTTTGAAATTTCTATATTTAAATCAGTTATTTTTTTAGATACAGAATTAAATTCTTTTAGTTTTGTTTCTGTTTGTGTTATTTCTTCAACAAGTTTTTTCATACCATCATTTAAAGTAGTAATTTTACCTTTTTCATAAGCACGTTTTTCACCTCTAAATTCTGGTTCTAGTTTTTGTGTACAAGTAGGACAGTTGTCATTTTCTTCAAAAAATTCTAAATTCTTTTGATGAGTATGTAAATTTTGTTCTATCTTTGCTTCTAGTTTTGATAACTGATTTAATTTCTTTTCAACTTTTTCTTTATCTTTAATATCATCATTATATTTTTTATAATCAGTATCTAATTGTTGTATTTTTTCTAAATAATTTTTTTTGTCTTTTTCTATTTTATCTAATTGATCTTGTTTTAATTTTTTATCGTCAACATTTCTATTTTTAATTTCTTTAAAATGTTTATCTTCTAGTTCATATTTTGATTGTATTAAATCTGCGTTATGTTTTACTTCAACTATTTTTTTATTTAAAACTGATTGTTGATCTCTTAACATCCAATCCATATGTGAAAACACTTTTATATCTAAAATTTCTTCAACTGCTTCTTTTCTATAACGAGATTTCATTTTCATAAACGGCTCGTATGAAGAAGAACCCAATATAACAACTTGTACAAATGATCTGTAACTTAATCTCATTATGTTTCTTTCTAATATTTTTTGATAATCAACACTAGAAGCATCCTGATTAATTAGTTCGTCATTACAATAAATTTCAAATATGTTTGGTTTAATACCTCGTCTAACTTTATATTCTTTTGTTCCTATTGAAAACTCTATTTCTACTAATGCGTCACTATTATTTACTGTATTTACAATTTGTTCTTTTTTAATAATTCTAAATGGTCGATTAAACAATACAAAACAAATAGCGTCTAGTAAAGTTGATTTACCAGAACCGTTTGTTCCTATAATTAAAGTTGTGTTTGATTTGGTTAAATCAACTTCTATAGGTGTATTACCTGTAGATAAAAAGTTTTTCCATCTAATTTTTTTAAAAATAATCACGTGGTAGTTTATCCTTATTAATAATTCTTAAATTGCCTGACACACTTATTCTTGTAACTTTAGATTTAAATGGACAGACCCAATGTTGTAATAAAGCAGGAAACATAAACATATCACCTGTTTGTGGTTTAATTGCTGTACCTGTGGTTGCCCAACGAGGTCTTGCTTGTTGTGTAAATTCAAACATCAATGAACCTGGTTTTGCTGATGTGCCTTCATAATCGTTTTGTTCTTTTGTAAGTTGTTTGGGTACATCTACAAATATAACAAACGAATAATCACCACCGTGTGTATGTACAGGATTAAAGTCACCTGCTTCCATAAAATTAACCCATAAATCATCTGCTTTAAAATCTACATTTAATTCTTCTATACCGTGAAACTTACAGTGACCATTTCTATATGCTTGTATGATAGGGTGTATCTCATTGTAAAACCATTCTTGTACATTTTGTGGATA
>Ga0208162_1000686_pt1 | contig 18731 bp, 24 predicted proteins | sample CB_VirMetaG_4_FD_184539 | JGI IMG/M metagenome (GOLD analysis project Ga0208162, IMG submission 184539) | Freshwater to marine saline gradient viral communities from Chesapeake Bay - CB_1508_1M Viral MetaG (SPAdes) (version 4) | ecosystem: Environmental > Aquatic > Marine > Coastal | place: USA... | reverse complement strand
AGGTTGATAACCCAAGAAGGTCGAACTTAATGAAGCCCATGGGCTCAAGATGGCGAACGTTCTGCCCCTCAGACCAAGGAGTCTGACGAACACCACCAGAGTTAATCAGCGGCATACGAGAGTCCAAGCTTTCAGCGACCACGACACCACCAGCATGTCGAGAACAAGAGCGGACTTGACCTACAAGTGTTTCAACGTGAGTCTTCACATTTGGATACTTCGCCAAGAAGTTCTTCAAAGAATCACTGAATTCCATAAGGTCTTCAAAGGTTGGATTGTAAAGACCAGCCGCAAGACCGTGCTTCTTCTTAGCTGGACCAATTGCTTCTCCAACCATTGCCGATGTAACAGAATTAACTTCTGTGAACGGAATGCCATAGAACTTTGAGATGTCCTTGATAAGAGATTTAAGTTGAAGTGTATTCCAGTTTGAGATAGGGGCAACCTTATCATCACCCCAGTCTTGAACAAGAGTTTCCTTCAGATGCATAGAGTCCGCTACATCGTAGTCAATATCTGGATAATCCTTGGCATCTGCTCGCAGGAAGCGAGAGAATTGAAGACCATATTTGAGAGGATCTACTTGGGTAATGTCCAAAGCATAAGCCACAAGAGAACCAGCAGCAGAACCACGACCGGGACCAACAAGCATCTTTTGCTTTGCTTTATCGCTAATTTGGTTCATTGTCAGGAAGTACTTTGAAAAACCACGAGCAGCAATAACTCCAAGCTCCATACGAAGTCGCTCGGTATACTCCTCATCGTTGTGAAGACCTTTGAGGCGAAGACCTTCCATACAGAACTTTTCCAAAGCAGAGTCAGAAGTCTCACCAGCAGGAACAACAAAGTCAGGCAAACGAACTTCGTTGTCTGGAAGGAAATCATCCACCATTTGATGGGCAATCATGTGAGTATTCGTAATAGATTCCAACACAAGGTTGTCGTCGTATTCAACTCCACACTCTTGAGAATACTTCTTGTAAGCTTCCCACATTTGATTTCCATTGCGAGGATAAAGCTCGTATCCAATCTCCTCAGTTCCCTCTGGAAGATCTGAGCTTTCATAAGCAGGCTTTGACTTACCAAGCCAACCAAGACGCTTATAAAGTTCGCGGTCCTTCCAGGCATCTGGGTTTGGATAGTGCGAGTCGGATGTCGAGATAAGTTTGATTCCAAACTCTTTGTGCATCTGAATGATGTGCTTGTTAAGCTGGTGTTGCTCTGGGACATTATTCCATTGAAGCTCGCCAAACCAGCGATCACCAAAGATGTCCATCATATTCCTTGTGGTATCCCGCATTGCGTTCAGAACCGCTTCCTCGCCCTCCTCACGGTTTTCCCAGAAGTTTCCAGCATAGACACCGCCCAAGCAAGCGGAAGCCGCCATGACGCCCTTAGAGTACTTTTTTAGCATCTTATAATCGACACGGGGATATCGATAATAATTCCCTGGCTTGAACGATTCTGAGATTAGACCGAAAAGGTTGTTCAGTCCTTCTTGATCTTGCGCAAGGAGAATAAGATGTCGGCGACGATTAAGAATGTTCCGAACCGCTTTTTTGGACGCATTCTCATCTTCAACGGTAGTGGCTGTAACATCTTTGCTAAGCGTTTTGCTCCGCTTTTTATCTTTCTTTGCTTCTTCATATTCTTGTTTCCAGTCCTCAATTGACGGAAGGAAGTAAGCTTCAACACCGAAGATCGGCTTGAAGTCCTTTCCTGCTTCTTTCATTTTTTTCGCATGAAGAACTTGATACGGCAAGCCGTTCATATTGCCATGGTCCGTGAGAGCCAGAGCATCCATGCCGTTCTCGTATGCGAAGTTCATGTGCTCGTCGGGATAACCCAATGCATCAAAGATCGAACCTGCAACACTGTGTGCGTGCAAGCCAACGAAAGGAATCTTATTGTCCAAGTTTATCTCCTATTTGTTTTGATTTTCATCTTCCTTGACAAGAAACTCGCTGATTAAAAATTCCTTCGCATCACGAGCCTCAGCACCATAGTTTGCCCACTTGGTAACCTCATCTAGTATATCACTATGGTCAGCAATTGCAACTGGTTTATTCAAATAAATACGAATTGTTGACTTCGCCTTTGCTTCACGAGCAGTAAGTTCCGAAATCAAAGCATTTAGCATTTCTTCTTTGATTAGCTCATCTGTGGTCATTTGTTAATCCTTTTTGTTAGTACAACTGTCGTTGGTGTCCTGTCAAATAGTGCGACACCAATGTCCATATTTACTTCTGTTTCCTCGTCCCACTTAAGCTTTTGAACAAACTCTTGGGGGAAGATTACAAATAGTTCACCGTTCTCATTTTTTTCTGCTTTTACAATCATGCTTCACTCAAAATTTGAACATAATTTCCTGGTCCTACGGTTATTTTTCCGTCAATCCAATGAATAGTCAAACGGTCAGATCGGCCTTTCAGGGATTCGCTAGAGGTTTTGCCCCAAAAATCTTTTTCTACTTTTGCTATTATTCCAATAGAACACATATCTCCTATGCGATAATTTTCTCTTACTTGAACCAAATCGCCTCGTTTCATTTTAGTTCTCCTCCTTCGTGTAATCTTGAGCTACAATCGGGGTAACTTCATTTGAGACAAATATGCCTCACCTAGCACTAACTGTCAACCTTTTGTTTTACTCTTCATGCTTCACTGATAACCTTCAAAGCGTTATAGCTCCAAATCGCATATCCATTTGAAGCATAAACGTGAATGTCTGGATTAGAGAAGGGGCTCTTGTCCTTGCTTGGGCATTTGCCGCCGTAGCCAATACCGGTTACAATACCGACACTGCCTTGTCCGTTTTTTACCAAATCGCCTCGTTTCATTCTTTATATCCTCCTTCGTGTAATCTTGAACCTCCCGGTAAAACCGCACAACGATAAGAATAAATCAATTCGCCATCTTCTTCTCTCATCATAATTGGATATCCAAAAATAAGATGTTTTCCTTTGTGTTTCTCATTAAGTTCGTTTCTGAATCTTTCAGCGAGTTCTGCTGTTAGTCCAACTTCCGCATCCAGAGCATAATAACTATTGGAGCAAATTTTCTCAACTACTTCTTTGTTTGGCGAGGATTCAAAATCATAAATTTGTATGGTTGCAACACTTGATTCTTCTTCGTCTGGCTTGAAGTAGGTAAATGCGGGAAGAACACTTGTTTCGTATGTGAAGGTGAGCGGACAATCGCCCTCTTCAAAAAAACCTGATGATTGGAATATCCTGCGAATTAAAGGAAAACAAATGTATGCTAATTGACTTTCATTTACATCTTGGTAAGTAGATAGAATATGTCTTGCTTCATTTTCTAACAATTGACTCATAGAATATTGCTCGTCTTCTGGTAGTTCTTCTAGAAGTCTTGTTTTCTCCCATTTGTTTTTAATGTCTTCAATGTTGTTCATTTTCTTCTCTCCCAAGAAGGTGTTAGGCAACCAACTCACCTAACTGACTGTTTCCAGTCCCGCCCGCTACAATCGGGGTAACTTCATTTTAAAATAGAGTGGCAGGATTTGAACCTGCAATTGACCAAGTATTCCTTTTTAAGACTCTTATTCCTTGGTCCGGGTCGTGTATCGTCTCAGTAGAACCCTGCGTAATACCGCCTCACTCTATATTCATAATATACCCTGTCTGGGAGCAGGTGTCAATCTTTTTGCTTCACAAAGTTGTAAAGTTTTTCTTTTATGCTTCACTCAAAATTTGAACATAAACATCTGGTTCTTGTGTTGTCTCTCCGTGGAACCAGTGAATAGTCAATCGGTCTTCAAAATAATCATTATAGGTTTTATAAAAGTTTTCTTCTACTTTAAGCACTATCCCAATCCCCACTTCGTTGTTAGAGTGTTTGTGCTTCGGTTTTACCAAATCGCCTCGTTTCATTCCGCAAACTCCAATAACCATTCGCCATTGGATTCTTCAACAATCTCAAATCCTTTCTTGATTAAGTGATTGACCAATACCTCGTTTATGACATGAACTTGCATTTTCAGTTCGTCGCCATAAGCTTCTTTGTATTCTTCGTATTGTCCCATAACTTCGTTGATCAAACTTGAAGCAACCCCCATTCCTTGTGCTTCTGGGCTAACTTCTAAGTCAAAAGAATAAGTATTACCAGAGACGCCAGAATAAATCGCTCCATAGACCTTGTTGTTATCGTTAAGATCCACAGCCACAAAGGACAACTCATTCGAAAAAGAGGGACGAATGTTGGTAATCTTATAAGCCTGATCCATTGCGGATTCATAATCTTCGTCTTCTTCTGCTTCGTCTTCTTCCCATTCTTGAATAGGAAGTTCGGGGTCAATAGCCATAATTGAAATATCTTCTCTTTCTACTTCTTCAAGATATTTTTGCCAGTTTTCAAATATTTTCTTTGTCATTCTTCGTTCTCCTCACAAGTACATTCTTGGTCTGGATAACCGGCATCGTGGTGAGCACAGTTATACCATTTTGTGTTGTCAATCACTTCGAAGTCCCACCAAAGAGGCCAAGTTTGTTGAAGGGTTTCACCCATATGTTCAAACTCGACCACCACACCTAATCCCTTTTCAAGAACCTCAATCACGGTTGCCTCAATAGGCTTTATGTGAACATCGGGTTTAATGCCTTGGCGAATGCGATCACCTGGTTTCATCACATTGCCAATAGTTGGTCAATCTTTGCGAGAATCTTCTTCTTCTCACTTGCTTCAAGCTTGGAATAAAAAAGGTCATAGCGAAGTTGGCCAACCATCCACTTCATCTTGTTCTTCTGTTCGAGGGTAACAGCGTATTCTTCCAAGATTTCTTTCTTTGTCTTACTCTTCATCATCAACTCCTATCTCGTTCCATTCATGATACTTCATAAAAAGCGGGTGCGGTCTCTTAACGGTCTTTCGCTCTTCTGAGCTTAGGAAATCACAATAATCATCCCAAGATGAGATGTTGTAGTACCAAGGCACTTCAACTATGTTTTCCTCTTCTATTATAACTGATTGGAATACTTTGTCAAGGGAAAAAAATTTGGCGGAATATCTTTCTTCTTTCGGGAGGGCTGCCCTGGGATATATGCCGTCCTCCATCACCGCCGAGGACCACCGACCCGTACCCTTGCGGATCTCGCGGCGCGCTGAGATAAAATCATCTCGACCAATCGTAAACCCAAGATACTCATTGTCCTTCACGGTCTTGCCGTGGTGTCGCAACATAAAGGGTCTGCTGCTGGAAATCTTAGTTCTATGTTCTCGAAGAATCTCAGGGTCATAGACTCCATACGGAAACGCAATGTAATACCTTTCTGGTGCAACCCAGCGACTCAATCTCATTGAAACACTGTAAGCTGTGATTACTCCCTGAATGACACTCCAAGATAAACAATCCCGCTTGCCAACATCTTTCGCTCGGACAGGAACATAATAGATTGGAACTTGCCTTCTTGTATGAGAAGGGCGAGGATCCATTCTTCCAACACTTACAGGGTCAAGTGCCCATTCACCAATGCGATGACGGATAAGCGGAGACATATCATCTCCGCAAACAATCCATATAGTCTCGCATCCAGCCCATAAGCATTCCCATACGGCACGTTCAACCGCCATATAATTTGGAGCGATTGGCATCATTGAATCGTGCCAATCCATTCCAAAGTCTAACTCTTGACCAGATACAGGTATTATTCCTGCTAAATGAAAACTTCCCTTCAAATTACACTCTGTACTGCGTCCACTTAAAAGGTATTCTTTGTTCTAAATAATTTTGAGTCTTTTGGTAATCGTATGCTTCTTGCTCAAAACGAATTCGCCTATAAGCAAGTGCGCCATTGCGATACTTAATCAAACCGTGAATCCAATCAATAAGATAAATAAGCAAGAATCCAATCACAAGTGTTTCAATATATTGCTTGTGATGAATGGTCTCATGCCTTCTTGTGGACTCGTTGATCTCGCCACGGCAGAACACAAACGGGAAAAGGGTAATTGCCCAGATTTTGATAACCCAGCTAAGCATTCCTGGGACTTTACTATTCTCTACAAAAATTGGTTCTTTAAGCATTCTTTCTGTTCTCCGCCTTTTTAGATTCCAAGAAGTCAATCACTGAGTTCAAATCTGATTTGAAAGGCGGCTTGACATCTGGAAGAGCAGCATGGATTAACTGACAGAAACCGCACTTGATAAGGTGAAGAGCGATTGCTGATGCGTGATACATATGTTCGAAATAAGATTCGCCAATGTCCTTAAGGTGTCCCACGCCTATAAGTATATATCATTTTACCAAAAGATTGTATATCTTGTCAAGTCTTTTGTTCTCGCAAATCAAACTTTTTACATCTGGATAGAACTCGAATCTCTCATCTTTCTTAAATGTGGCTTTAGGTTTGTGTAAGATTTCTCTTTCTACATGCTCTACCTTTACCGCATAGTACTTGTACTTCTCTGGGTTTTGCTGGTCTCTTCCGTTTCTTGCGCCTTTGATTCCTGCTTCCTTCATCATCTCGACAACTTTGAACTTAACCATTGTGTTTGAATAATCAAATTCTTTTAACTCTTTCTCGTCGATATAAGAAACTGAGACAAGATCTTTTCTTCTTGTATCGGGCTTTTGTTTGCCGTATCTCTTCGAGGGATAAAAGATGATTTGATTTACAAAGTCATCTCCGGACTCTAAAAGCCAGTGGTCATGTTTCATTCCAGAGCGAACATGGAACCAATCGGCGACCTTCACTTTCTGATTCTTTGTTTCTTCCTTTAGGGGAAGACCTGAGATGCCTTCGTCATCGAACACTACCATCTTGTCAAAGCTAAATCTGAACAATCTTGAGTTATGACTTACGGCTTTTACTTCTTTATCTGTTATCGAGATTGTTGCTGCCTTGTCAGAAAGAGGGAGCAAACCTTCAAGAGAGAGTGAAAAAATTAATCTTTCCCACAACTCTCTTTCTGTTTGGACTCCGAATCTTTCTTTTAGACTATCGTCAAGATTATCAAACTCGAAAGGAGGTCGGTCTTTGACAAAGATACACTTAGAGTGGGTGAAGTAAGAATACAATAAAGCATCCAAACTCCCGCCAACTACAATATTATCGAAATGAAATATGTGTTTATTTAGTTTGATCTTCTTTCCCGGCAAAGAGCTTGTTGATGCTTTCTGTCAAAAGCTTATCAGCATTACTCTTAATTGGGGTTTCAAGTAAAACACTTCTCTTTTCCATCTCTTCTTTGATCATTTCTTTGATCAACATTGCAAACTCTTTTGTGTTCATTGTCAAACTTCCTTTTCGAAGATACCAAGAATGTGGTTTTCCAGAATCAAGTTAAGCTTTTCACCCTCAAACTCAACTTCCTCAATCATATGAGAAAGAACAACTGCTTGGTTGCCTGGCGAGATTGGTGGGCGGGTACCCGAAGATACTCCCGTAATAATAACCCTTTCATGAGTCTCATCTGGGAAAGCACCTTCTGGCAGTTCGATTAAACTTTGCCTCTTATTTTGAACTCCGCGTTCAATAAGAACATAGCGATTACATGGAATAAATGGATTCATTTTGCACTCCTGATATTAAATAGTTTCTTCTTGGATTGTCTCGGACCTAATTGCCTCAAGATATTCAGCAGGTAACTCGCAAGCTCCGCCTGCGCAAGCAGATTCTTGTTGAAAGTCTACCTGATCGTCCTCTTCGGTCATAAGAGTCCAGTCAACATCTTGATATTCTTGAGAAAGCTTTTCCCAGAGCTTGAGGTTGTAGACATCTTTCAAGCAGTAAGTCATCTTTCTTGTGTTACCCTCGAAGTGGCTATCGGCAAACTTAATGGCTGCTGTAACCCAATCACGGCGGATTGGAGAAAGTTCCTCGATTGGTTGCCCCATACCAAGAAGACAACTGGATGCTTCCCAAAGGTTTCCGTCAAATGCTGCGAGAGCTTGCTCGATGATTCCAGAGGCGAAGAAAGATCCTGCTCCGTATTCTCTCAAGATATCTGTTGGATAAGGAACGGCACAGAATGGAGCCTGTGGATAATCCTTGTCGCCAGATGCTGGAAGAAGTGAGATGCCTGCGAAGTGTGCGCGGTTTTCATAAATGTAATCCGCAACAGATTCCCATTCGTCTTCACGGACATGAATGGTGTTGGAAACGTTATGAGAGAGCCATGGCTGAGCACAGAGTTCTTTGTTTGTTCCGTTGAGAACCCAGTTCTGCTGGGTGTGCTTGACACTCTCAAGAAGCTTATGAGCATCAATTTGATTCTTTGTCTTTGCTCCGACTGGAACTTCACAAAGGAAAGTGATGACTTCTGTGACTCCATTTGGATCCCAAACAGATTGCTCAACTGCTCGTGGGTTGAACTGCTTGAAGTGTTGGACTGGGTTTTCTTGAACGTTTGCTTGAACTCGGCGGAAGTATCGCTTAGCATGGTGCGGGTGAATACCAGAAGCCGTTCCGAGAATACAACTTGTAGAGCCCGCTGGTTTGACACAAGTGGTTCTTGCTGCGTGATTAATGCCGAGGATGTCGGCAATGTGAGCATTGGTTTGCTTTACAATCTCCGCTCCTTGCTTTTGAACATCGGCATCAAAAAGAACATCAGGGTTATCCATCAGTCCTGTAACGGAAACTCCGAGTAGTGCTTCGCGGCGAGTAATGTTCTCTGTTGTCTCGCCAACATAAGGGAAGTTTGTGTAAGCTGCTTGAAGAGTTCCAATGATAGAAGCAGCACGACAAGCATCATAGAACTTTTCTGGTGTGTTTGCCTTCTTACCGTTGATCTCTGCAAGGTTACAGAACTGCCAGCCAGACTTTCCTGTTTCAACATCGACAGGATAAAGACCGATTTCAACACAAGGATTGAATCCCATCTCGGCGCTATCTGCCCAAACAAATCCAGGTTCACCAAACTCACGAACACTCTTCATAAGCTTATCGAATTGTGCCTTTGTAGTTTTGTTGCGAACCAAGAGAGCACTGTTATTAGAACGACCACGTTGAGGATTCTCCATAAACCAAGCACCAGTCTTCGCTGTAGCCATTTCTTCGTCTTCTGGGGAGAAGAGTGCGATGGTTGCTGAACGGCGAACACCGCCTGAAATAACAGCATCAGCGGCGTGCATAATGACATCGTAGACATCAATTGGTCGGATTGGGGCAGTCTCTTGTGTGCCAATCCTCTTTTCAAGAACTTCGCGAATCTTCTCAATAGAGCGACGAAGACCGCCTGGACCCGGAGCCTTTGTTCCAGAGGAAAGTGGAGCACCTTCGGGACGAATCTGAGAATAATCAATCGTTACACTTTTTCCGTAGTACTCTTGGAAGTCTGGATTGTCTCCAAGGTAACTTGTCATGATAACGCCAATAGCATCAGCCCAGCCTTCAATTGTATCTGGAACGACGAAGGTTGCCGTGTCAGTCTTATTGACTCTTTGAATGTGAGGAAGCTGAGCTACATGATGCTCCTGAACAGAGAACCCGATACCGCAGCCACAAAGCAAAAGATACATCAACTCTTGAAATGCTCGGACTCGATTAATGTGACCGAATCCACAGTTATAAACACGAGCATTGTGCTTAAAGATTGGCTTACCGCCGAACTGAAGGACGCGCTGGGAGCCAAGCACTTCCTTTCTCATAACAGCGGCTTCTGCTTCTGCAATATACTGCTCGATACCTTCGATATCGGCGAACTGTTCCCTATGCATATCGAAAACACGATTAACCTGTTCCTTCCAAGTTTCTCGTCTCTGCATATCCGGCAAGTACTTTGCGTACTTTGCGATTCTTGTATATTCCTGAAGCGTACTGATTGACATATTATTTCCCCTTTTTATTCTTTCTGTAAAGTTCAACTAATTTTTTCTCTTGTCTCTTCTTGGCATCCTGTTGGATTTCCCCTATGCTTTCGCCTGTGGAAGCCAAAACTTCGATGGAGACGTTTCTGGTGCTCATCTTGATTGGAAAGACGATACCATCTGCGCCGTTTCTATTCTTTGCTATAAAGATTCTACCTGTGTCCAACTTCTTGTCCTCTGGAGTTCTTGAAATTGAAAAGATAAAGTCTGCTACAAAACACTTATTGAATGCCTCGCTAATTGATTCCATCGTAATAACTTCTGCGTTTAACCCTGATCTGTTTGTTTGCGAGGCAGTCCAAATGCAGCATTCAAACTCTTGCGCTAAGCCGCGAAGCTGTTCGTAAATAGTCTCCAACTCATGCCTTTTCTCCCTTAAATTTGAAGAAGGGCGTAATAAATCTCCATAGTCAACCAAAATCATATCGGGCTTAAAATCTCTATTTTTTAACTTTTCAAGGTGCGCTTTCAGAGTATTTGTGCTGGCTGACTTGGTTGGATACTCTTTGACAATCAGTTTACCTTCGATCATTTGGACCTTTTCATAGATCTCTTCCTTAAACATCCTCAAATCATTAAGTGGTACTTTTGTAATACAGCTATCAAAACGAGAACCAATTACGGTTTCTGATAATTCTAGTGTATAATAAACTACATTTTTTCCTGCCTTGACTGCCTGAGCACCAAGATGAACAAGTGCCATAGACTTACCAGCACCAGTTGGGGCGATAACAACACCGAGTTCACCCTTTCCAAGCCCTTGGTGAGTAATAGCATCAACTTCTGGCCAACCTGTTGAGATTGGGTCTCTGGATTTGAACTCAAATCTTTTCTCGAAATCCTTGATATAATCATAACCAAGATCAGAACCAGAACCAAGAATAAGAGCTTTGTTGATTACATCTGAGATTTCATCAAAAGAAGAGTTCTTCAGGAGCTTCACAGACTTGAGCATTGCTTCTTTGAGTTTCTGCTTCCTACAAAAGTCAAGAGAAGTATGCTTGATGTATTCAGTATCTGCTGGGTCAGACTTGTGAATCCTTGCGAAGTAATGGCGAACTTGTTCCTGGATTGCTTCTGGGAACTTTTCAAGTTCTGTTCTCAGGACCGACTTCATGATTTCTTGTGAAGGGTGAACAGAGAACTTCTCTCTATAGTTCACCACAAGCTCAACAAAAGTCTGAAGGTATTTTAGTTCAAGGAAGTTGATGTCCATTACTTCAAAGATCTGGTCCGCAAACGGACGATCTAGCAAAATCAAATGACATAAGCTTTCTTGAAAACTTTTTCCATATTGGCTAAAGTCTTCTTTTGACATCTATGCTCCAAGTGCCCAATAATATAACACGATTATTTTGCTCTGTCAATGATTTTTTATGATTCTTTTGAAGGTCGCAAAGAGGTCATCGAAGTTATATTTGTCGAAGCCATCTTTCTGTATTCTTGCAATAATTTCTGTTTTGTTAAGTTCTGGTTCAAAGTTTTCAAGTGCGTAATCAATTCTCATTGTTCCGTCAACAGAGATACTTGGTGTATACAACTGCATGATTTTGTAGTTTTCTTTTATGATCTTTTCGGATTCCACAATGGAGGTAAAGGCTTTTAATTTTGTGTTATCGTTCTTACAATGCTCGAACAGCTTATCAAATGTTACCTGCTCTTCATTAACAAAGAAAGGCATTCTTTTGGAAATTGTCTTCAACCCAACACCAGAAACTCCCTCAAGATTATCAGAAGAGTCTCCTGCAATAGCACGAGCAAGAGCAAAATTTTCCGGATGAATACCAAACTCTTCAATGATCCTTGGCTTGTTCACAAAGGTTTTCTGGATTGGTCTGTAGATAACTGTTTCATCGTCACAAAGCTGAAAGAAGTCTTTGTCGCTGGATACGATAATCTTTTGCCAACCCTCATACTTGTGATGCTGACAGACATAGGAAATAATATCGTCTGCTTCTGTGCCGTCAGCCATTAGTTGGATTACTGGACAAAAGTTAAGCATTTCCATCAGTCGCTGTTGTTGCCAGACCTTGTTGTGCATCTCTTGGTCTTCTGTGAGATTCTTCACCCCACGATTGAGACGAATGGGTTTTCTGCCTTCTTTGTAGTTCTTGTTAACTGTTTTTCTTCTCGCAGAGCCCCCAGCACCGTCCCAAGCAATAACAATCTCATCAGGTCGCATCTCTCTACAAAGCTTCTGTAAAATACCAATAAAGCCCTTGTAGCCGCCGATTGGATGACCACTGGTAGAAAGACTGGGATTTACGATGTAAGCCCTGAAATAAGCATTAAGAGCATCAATTACCAGCAGCCTCTTCTTCATCTTCTTCTCCGTGTTCTTCTAGCTTATCTTCTTGTTGCTGTGCTGTCAAGAGTGATTCTAAAAATTTCTCTATGATGTGGTCTTTCTGCTGCTCTTCTTCGGCGTTAATCCAAGCCCATATCCAAGTTGACTCTAGTTGTGAAATTTTTGTTTTTAGTTCTTCGATTTGAACTTTAAACATTTCAAGATCTTCATCGTCAAGATCACCTGGATCAATGCCAACTTCTTTGGCAAGCCTGTGGAGAGTCAAAACCATGTCTTCTTCAAGCGCCTTGGACGCCTCCACAAAAAGCTTTTTCTTTCTTTCTCTTTCCTCTTCAGAGCAATCAAGAAGCTTGTCTGGGTGAGCAGCACTTGCGATCTTCTTGTAAAGATCTTTTGTTTTCTTTCTTGGTTTCTTCTTCTTGTTCTTCTTGGTGCTTCTCTGAGGGGGTGGACCTTTCTTTGACTTTGGCTTGCCTCTGTTTAGATTAACACCTTTCTTTTTCGCTGTTTCATCGAGAGCTTCCTCAAAAGCTATTTGGCTTTCGTTCATAATAGCCTGGTGATACTCTAAGTCAGCTTCAAGGTATCCCAACTCAGAAACCATCTTCTCATATTTTGCTTTTGACGATTGACTCCCCATACTAACAAATAGTATGAGGAATCCTAAAAAAGCTTCTTATCGGCGGTTTGTTCGCGGAGTTGTTCTTCGATGCCGAGGTGGCGGTGCCCGTCGAGTTCGGGGCGGTGGTGCTCGACGGACAGGAGGGCGGACTGGAACATGGTGAACTACGGGGGGAATCCTGACTCTCGGAACCACCACGACTCTAACAGGGGGGCGGCGGGAAACAAAAACAGGATGGCGAAGTGCAGGTCTGGTGATTGGGGTTTGAGAAATTATATTCCCCATCGAGTCCCAACACTGAATTCCGTAGAAAGTTGTTCCTGGAATCCAGCGACCGAAAGTATCATATTGACCAGGAATATGAATAAAACGTTCATCGCACTGAACGTGCTGCTGAATGTGTCGGTGTCCAGTTGGTCCGTGGGCATTTGCCACAGAGGACATCATCAGGAAAATAATCATTGTAAAAATCTTGGTCAACATAAGCGTTCGCTCCTTTTTCTAAGTAGACGACAAACTCTCGCGTTTATTCAAAAGAAAAAGTATCTTCTTCGACTTGAACATCGTCATCATTATCATAGAAATCTTCTGCGTTGCCTTCGCGAGTATGGAACTTCATAATGACTTCTTCATCCATGATCTGATAAACACGTTGTCGGAATTTATCATCTTGCATCTTTTCAACCCACTTGGCGGCTTGGAACTTTTCTTCCTGCCCATCATCGTGAACCAGCGTATACCAAGCACCAGATTGAAGAATGTTGCTCGAACCCTTCACTGCGTCAAAAAGAGATTCATCATCTTGGATTGCGGCATCATCAGTCCCCCAGAGAATACGGAAGTTGCACTGGCGACCAGCCGTTCCAAAGCGAGACTTTTCTAGCTTGACCTTTACTTCCGAGCCAATACGGAAACCATTATCATCTAACACATAGCTTGCTTTTGCTTTTCGACCAGTAAGCCAGATTCGCAAAGAATAAGCATAAGCCATGGCTTTTCCGCCAGGAGTGACGTATGGTGTTGTCATTGCCTCTGCGGCAATCCTGGTAATGTTTGTCTTCAATTGATTCAGGACGAGCAAAGTAGCTTGCTTGTTAGCGATGTTGATTGTAAGCTTAGACATCGCACGAGCAAGAACACGAGCCTTCATTGCCATCTGAGACATGGGATCAAAGTCGCCTTGGACTTCTTGTTCAACCGGAGTTAGAGCCAAAGAATCCCAAACAAACAGAAACTGGTTATCAACTTTCAAGAGATCATCAATCGTCTCAAGAACAAATTCAACAGACTTTGCCTGGATATAAAGCAAATTGTCTAGATTGCAGCCTGCTCGTTCCAAAAAGCTAGGATCAATAGCTGATTCGGAGTCAAAGTAAACAACATCTATCCCTTGCTTTTGAGCATTAGCGGCAATTTGCGCAGCCATATAAGACTTTCCGGTTGCTTCCAAGCCTGCGATTTCTACAATCTTTCCGACTGGAACTCCTGCATATTGACCTTTACAAATAATCGAATCAAGCCAACGAGAGCCAGTTGGAATCCATTGCTTCACTTCTGTTGGGTTTGCCTCGTTCAAATTGTGAGCGACATTCATACCCGCTTTTTTATTGATGTTCTTTTGTATATCAGCAAGTGAAAGCTTGCCTGCCTTTGCCTTTGCCATTCATTTCTCCAAGTTGATGTGTATTATAACAAGCCTAACCCAAATGTCAAGCGATAATTAAAATTTCTGATGATTTTCCCATCTTCTTCGTTGTAACATTCTTCATGCCGTATGCCCATGCTGCCTCAATGATTTCATAATCTTTGTATAGATCCCTTATCTCCGGAGTGTCATTGTATGAAAGAACCCAGTTGTTTCTTTGGCTAAGAATATCATAAAGACCTTTATGATCAAAGCCGGAGTGAAGATCACCATCCTTGCCATACAACTTGTCTCTATCCATCCAGTATCCTTCGATAACCTTTCCTGTTCTCTCATCAATATGTTTTGGGATCCATTCCTTGTCAAACATATAGGGAGGATCCAAATAAAGAAAAGCATCAGGATGTTTGGCAATAGATTCTTTGAAATCCATTTGTTCTACTGATAAGTTTGGCTGATGAAAGTCTCTCACTCTATCGATAGAGCTATCCGTGAAGCGAGCATAAGAAGCTCTTTTTGAGAAACCGCCTGACAGGGTTGCTCCCGAAAAGCTTGACCGATTGATAGCATATACCTTTGCTGCCAAGTCAAAACTGAACTGAGGATTTTCTTTTTCTATTTCCTCTCTTATCTCTTTCCTAAATTCACGGAAAGTCTCTGGAGGAAGACCTCTTTTCTTCTCAATCTTTCCTTGGTGCTCGTATTCTTTCTCAACCCTGAAAGAATCTGAGAGTTCGGCTAAATGATTCGGGTCTTTGAGCAATGCTTGCCAAAACCAAACAAGAGGGACGAAGATGTCATATCCGTATACCTTCGTCCCCCTTGCGGCAACAGCAAGCTCCACCGATGCACCACCAAGAAAAGGCGAGCAAAGTTCTTCGCAATCTTCAGGAATATGTGGAAGAATATGTTTAACGGCACGAGACTTGCCGCCTGGATATCTAAGTGGTGTCTTGCTTGTCATGTATTTCTCACAGTAAGTGCTGGGGCATCTTTGAACCCATGCCCCCCTGCGGTTTGATGTGGCTTACGAGTTCATAAGCTCGTTGAATACTGCGCTCACATCAGTTTGGGCTTCGGAAGAAGATGCTTGGGGGGTTGCATCTTCTTCGGCGGCTGCCCCATCCAAAGAACTCATAAAGTTATCCAGAATGCCTTGGATTTCGTCCCGGCTCTTTTGAACGAAAAGCTTGTCAAATTCTGGAATACTCCCAATAAGCTCTCGGGTCCGAGAGTTGTCTTCGCTAAGAGGAGACGAGCGACGACGAGGAGTCAGAGTTGTCTTTGGGTAGTTTGCACCTGGTGGCTTACCATATGTAAGGGTAAGGTCGGTGCCGTCTTCGGTGTCTGTAATGTCACCATATTCTGGATTAAGAACAAGATTCAGAAGCGAAGTGTAAGCTTCTTTTCCATATCCCCAGACTCGAACGCCGCTATCTTCTTCGCTGCGAACGACAACAGGAGAAAAGAATCGCTGGCGAGGGCTCAGATCCTTTGCCATTTTCATGGTATCAGGGTCTTGACTCTCATTAAATTCCTTCCAAAGCTGGTCCTTGAAATCACAGATTGGACAATCCTCACCGTGATTCTTCTTGGGACACAGAACACCACCACGGTTTTCTGCTCCAAGATTATAGTGGAACCAGTAATCCTTGAAGGGATCGCCATCTTCTGGAGAGATGATGCGAATGTCTTGGGTTCCATCCTGGGGTCGCCAGAAATAAGTCCCGTTAGACTTTGAGCCATTTCCCTTTGCTTCTTCGAGTCGTTGCCTAATCTTACTAATATCAAGTGCCATTATTTTCTCCTATTGATTGGTTAAGTACAGAGTCAGCTAATATCCTGCTCTGCCATTTTAGTTTTGTGTGTATGGTGTCTTCTCAACAATGTACGCAATATTACGTCCAAAATCATTTGGATATATTGCGAACGAAACTTCAAGATTCTCCTCTTCTTTAGATTTGACTTGAAGCTTAAGCCTTGAAAATAACTCTTTATTTGTTTTGAGTTCTTCCTCGGCTATGCTATAAAGATAACATTTTGATCGGGGGTTGTCAATGTTAAAAAACATTTTTTCTGCATTTTCTTTCATAATGAGCATACCAAGGGAAACAATTCTGTGAGTTTCTTTTCCGAAGTTTGAACTGCCCACGAGAGGTTTTGTGTTTTCGAATATATTGATCATATGGATAGAAGAGACAAGAAGTTCATTCAAGGTATCGTAATAACCGATAATTGGTGCTCCGCCGAGCATGTTATCTAAGGATTGGTTTGAAATTAGAAAAAGTCTTTTGAATACTCCTGACCTTGCATATTCCTGAAAGACTCCTCGAACGAGGCTTTCAATCATCTTTTGTCGCTCGTTTAGGATACCAAGGTCTGGCTGGATATAAACTACGGTAATGTCGTTTCTTTTTAGTTTCTGGAGGATTTTGAGGGAAGCACAGGAAATCTCTCCAGAGCCACCGACAATGAACATAACTTCTTCTTTATTCTTTCTTATTTCTCCGAAGAAGCTGTCCAGCTTTGGAAACGAGTGCTTCTCATACTCCTCTGCTCCAGAGAGCTTTGGAACCCCATAGCATCGCTCGCCTGAAATGTCTACATCTATCTTAAAGACATTGTATTGCGGATACTGTGAAAAAGCATCAGCAATGTTACAACCTGCACCTCCGAGTCCTACAATATTCATTTTAAACCTCAATATCCTTTAGATTGCCAAAGTCTTTTCCTGCGCGAATGTTCACCATAAAGTCGCCAAGCTCTGTTTGGGAAAAGATTTTCACAAGTTCCTTCAATTTGTCCCCATCTTCCATTGAAAAGTCTATCACAATCGAATCGTGAATAGGAAAAGCGACATATGATTTGCTGCCTTGAAGAGCCTTTGAGACTTTAATCATCTGCCTTAAAACGTTTTCAGCACAAGTGCTTTGGATAATGTAATTGAGAGCCGTTCGCTTTTCTGATTCTATTTCTGTTCCGAATGCATTTGTAATCTTATCACCAGAGAAGTATTTTGTCAAGATATTTTTTCGGTCATATGCCTTTTCACAGGCATAATCTGTGCTCTCGGGATTATATAACCAAGCAAAAATACGTTGTTTAGCCTCTTCTCTGGTTTCTTTTCCGCTGAAAACATTTTTTATGTTCCACTCGTGGATATCTTCTTGTGGTTGTGGCTTGTTTTGGAGCGAGAGAAGAGTTCGGATTTCTGCTGCGTTAAAATCAAGTTCAACAAAGAAATCATTGTTTGGCTTAAGGATGTTTCTGTATTCGTGCTTAAATGTGAGAATAGGAAAGCTTGCTTTTGTTGTTGTTAGCCTTCCTGTTTTTGTTCCGTTGATATTGAAATGACAATAAGGATTAAGTTTGCGAATCTTCTTTGAAAAATCTCGGTGGCTTCGCTTTGTCATATTGAGTTCTCTTAAATCGATTTTAAGCTTCACATGCTTGATGCGATCAATCTCTCTAGTAAGATCAAGCATATAATCATAGTTCTTTGGCTTCTCGAAGTTCTGGAAAACCCAATCTGTTATGAGATTTCGGACATAACAATACTCAATCAAAAATCGTTGCGGAACCAAGTCATAAAAGCAATTTTGAGAAAGATCAATCCTTGCTGTTCGTAGAGACTTATGGAAAGCCAGCAGCCTTTCTTTAACATCATCCCACTGGTCCCTAAGCGACTCAGGACACACCTCATCCAGTGTTTGAGAGCCGCAATAAAGCTTAGCATACTCCACATTCAAACCAGACAAGAAAGCCGAATAAGACCAAGTATGAGAAAGATTTTCGGGAAGAGGCTGATTGAAAATCAACTCGTCACCGTAATAAATCCCAACGCATTCTTGTTTTTCATCAAGCGTCTGGAAAAGCAATCTTACCTCGTTTTGTAGATTTCCTTGAGTCTTTCAAGATAATTATCGGGACTTTGATCTGTTCTTTTAAGATATTCTTTGAACTTTGCATCAAACGAAGAGCCTTCAGAAATTGGGATCCCCATAAACACTCTGTTAATATAATCCATTGCAACCTCTTTGTCAATGGTATTATTCAAATTTAAAGCATTTGCTGTTATCTGGCGAACCTGCTGGTCTCTGAAATCCATTTTTGTCTCGGCATTTCTAAGCTTAATGTAAAACCTCATCCAATACTGCAAAGGGTATTTTTTGTCAAAATAATCTGGCGAGACTTCTGTTCTTTTGATATATGTGGTAAACAAGCTGCCATTTTCCACAAAGACTTGTTTTATATCTGGCCTAGTCTTTTGCAAAAATTGATATGTATTAAAGAAGGCAGTGCTTATCATTTCTAAATCTTGCCTACC
>Ga0208162_1000685_pt1 | contig 18747 bp, 19 predicted proteins | sample CB_VirMetaG_4_FD_184539 | JGI IMG/M metagenome (GOLD analysis project Ga0208162, IMG submission 184539) | Freshwater to marine saline gradient viral communities from Chesapeake Bay - CB_1508_1M Viral MetaG (SPAdes) (version 4) | ecosystem: Environmental > Aquatic > Marine > Coastal | place: USA... | reverse complement strand
TTGGCAGGGTGTCGGATCGATATCGGGCCGATAGTCACCTGATAGCGGGACGGCAGCGCGCCAATTGGGAGCCGTCGACGGGCGCATATCGGCCCAATGCATCTATGTGTATGTAATCATCGACTATATATCTCTTGGATCGAACGTATATATGAATATAAATCAGGTGATACCCTGATCCTTATTAAAAGGAATCAGGGGATACCCTGATCCTTAAAAATATATTATGAAGTTCCCTATAGCCATTTTGGCAAAAAAATACCTGGATCACAAAAAGAGATCTTTGGAAAAAAAGTTATATCGAGCCTCTTGATTAATATTTATCAGCGTATTTTAATGAACCAATACGTATTTATTATGGGAGAACAAATCATATGGGATGACGACGAATGGCACCCAAACGAAGACTTATGAAATTAAGAGATATATACAACGAGATAATAGAAGGAAAACAAGTTGGCACTTTATACCATTATACTTCTTTGAGTGTTGCTAACTCTATCTTAGAAGATGGATTTATAGAGGGCGGTACTAGCTCTATAGGTGGATATCATGATTCAATACGTGGTGATAACAAATTTAGTTTATCATTTACTAGAAATAAAAATTTCCACAAACAAAGTAGAATCATAGGTGCAGAGTTAGAATGTAGATTTGTTGTAGATGGGGATTCTTTAAGTAACAGGTATAAAATACAACCAATAACGAATGTAGATGCAAGTTTCATGTCCTTCAAAAAACAATCCGCAGACTTTGAATATGAAGAAGTTATTTTGTCTCCAAACCCAATTAGAGTACCTATAATACCATACGTTAATAGAGTTGATTTTCTAATCGAACCGACAACGACAAAACGAGGCAGTGGGAGATTTATACCTTATGATCTATATAAATTCATTAATATGCTTAAAAACCTCAAAAAACAAGGCATATCTATTAATATGGTAGATAAAAATGGTAACCCTATTCCTAAAGAACTTAAACTTACTTTTATCCAACGATTAATAAAACCATTATATAAATTATCCCGTTCTATAACTGATCCTGAAGATGATTGGGATAGAGAAATATCAGATGAAGAATTAAAGGCTTTAGGTTTAGATGATTTAAATGATTTCCCACTATGAAAGAAAAATTAACGCTCATCGCCCTCACTGCATGTATTATTACAGGATGCAAAGTTAACCAATCGTGTGAAGCATATTCGCAATGTGACGAGTTGTATATGAGCGACTATAACTGTGAATATCCCAACAGACTATCGTATTCGCCACGCAGTTATCCAAATTATATAAATAACAGTTATACGCCCGGTTATAACGCGTATTACCCGAATACTCAAACAATATATTATAACACTTATCACTGTCCTCCTAATAACAGTAACGATAACAACAACGTTATATCGCAACCACGCCCAAATACTTTTGGGACTTATACTCGACCAAGTAGGCCAAACGAACGTCCCACTAGTGATAAGGCGCCTAAAAAACGCGATTAACTTAGTATATTTACCATAATTCTCTTTCTCCGTAGAGTCCGTCGGAGGTTACGTAGTAGGTGGTTATCTTGCATATTTATGCACGAATGATGACAACTAAATTGTATATACGTAATGAAAATGGTAAAACTGATAGGAGCGCTTGTGTTGAGTGTTTCTTTTTTAGGTAAAGTTGATGCTCAGTGTCAACAACATGTTATTTCGACAGTTCCAGCTACGATGTTCTCTACGTGGGAATATCAAGATTGCGAGACTGGTGAAATTCTTACACATAGCCTGCCCTGTTGTGGGTGGACTTTTCCCTTTTGTGCTGTTGTTGGATCCGTCCAATTAATAGCTGGCGATGGGTTTAGTGCGGTTTTGATAAATGAGGTGGGAGACCCATGGGAATCATGTATTCCTTATAACGAACCTGCACAATGTGTTGATGATTTGAATGAAGATGGTATAGTAAATGTCGCAGATTTGTTGATTTTTTTGTCTGAGTCGCCAGGAGCTGGCGAAATGGCTGGATTTTTACAAAACTACGGAACAATATGCGACGAATAATTAACTTTTTGAATTTATTTTTTGTGCTAGGGTTTGCAACCTCTGCGCAATGTGATGTTAACCTTATGGGTTATGACCCAATCACGGGCGATATCTCAATTGAAATAATTAATGGTGAAAATTGTGGATGTAATGAATTCACATCACCTGGAACTACTTGTGATGAATCTGCAAGTTCAGTTGTAAATAACAATGAGACTGTAAGTCATTTTGTTTTTGGGTTACATTATGACGATGTATTTGAAAACACAGATTGTACTAATACAAATTACCACCCAGGATGGACATATGCCTCTATTCAAGATTATTTTGGAGGTTGGGAAACAGGTGAAATCGTTAATTTTAATATAAATGATGCTGCTTGGGCTGGTAATTGGGATTGTATATTAAATAATCCGATTGAAGGTGAGTGTTGGGAGTTGGTAGTTTGGCAAATCAACCTATCAATGACTGCAACTCCAGATTTTTTCCCTACAGAGTTTTGGACAGATACATGTGGTGTATGTCAATACCAAACTCAAGTATATCCCGATGTAGATTTATCAAATAATTCTTTAATTTGGTGTCCCGATGAATTACCCCCTTCACCTCTTTATCCTGGTTGTATGGACCCAGAAGCTACTAATTTCGATGATACTGCAGGATATGATGATGGAAGTTGTTTATATCCTGCAGTTCCTGGATGTACTGATCCAGTAGCTTGCAATTATGATTCAAATGCAACTGAAAATGATGGAAGTTGTATTTATTGTGATGAATCTCTTTGTGCTTGGGTAGCACCTTGGTGTTATGGTTGCACTGACCCAGTAGCACTAAACTACGATGAAGATTCTCAGATTAATGATGGAACGTGTATTTACTCCACTGGGCCAGATTTAGTTCCTATTGATGTAATAGTTGATGAAGCATATTGTAATCAAAACGTAGATGGAGTTACAATGTTTAAGTTATTTGTAACTGTTACTAATATTGGTACTGAGGAAGTAGTAGATTGGTGTGGTAGTACATTTTTAACACCATCAACTTGGCAATGTCCTAACGTTGATTTAATGCCAGGTGATACTGTTATGGTTGAAATGAATTTCGCAGCAACTTGGATATCTGGTCAAAGTAATTATTTAGATATTGATTTTGTAGAAGGACCGAATGGGAGTCAAGAAATAATTACAGGAAATAATATTTTAGCTGGTTGGAATATGCCAGAGTTTATTGATTGTAGTTCTCCAATTGCAGGATGTATGGATGAATGTGCTTTAAATTACAATCCTGTTGCTACTGAAGATGATGGGAGTTGTGAGTATTACACAATTACAGATACAGTTTATGTTGAATTACCACCAGATACAATCTTAACATATATACTACAAATTGATTCAATATTTACAACGCTATATGATACCATTTATGTTGAATTACCACCAGATACTCTAATAGAATATGTGGATAACTTTGTTTATGATACCATTTATGTTGAATTACCACCAGATACTCTAATAGAAACAGAATATATTACGGACACTCTAATAGTAATAGAAACAGAATATGTTTATGATACTTTATTTGTTGATAATTACATATACCAATACGATACAATTTATGTAGATGTGCCTGTAATTGATACACTTTATATTACAGAAACAGAATACGTTACAGATACATTATTTGTAACAGAATACATAACCCTAACAGATACGATAACAGAATATATCGTACAAGAGTTGTGGATTGATTGTAATACGGGATTACCTTGTGAAGAAGACCCCCCAGGATTTGATTGCCCCGATTGGACTACTATTCATATTCCTAATACATTTACTCCTAATAATGATGGTTTTAATGATGTGTGGAAAATTATATATGATTTGTACTGTTGGGAAGATGTTGAATTTTGGGTTTACAATAGATGGGGTGAAGAAATTTACCATGCTTATGGAAGTTCATTTGATTCATATCCTTTTTGGGATGGGAGTGTAAGAGGTGGGGATCATTACGTTTCTGATGGTGTATATATTTATGTAGTTCAAGGTAAGAAAGTAGGCAGAGCTGAGGTAGTTAAAAAACAAGGACATATTACAGTGTTTAGGTGATACTTATCTAATTTATAATGTTCTTACAAAATAGGCTTGGCTTCTATTAATTTTATTATTAACTTCAGGCTACTGATAAACAGTAAAAACTATAAAAACAAATGAAAGTTACTTTATTAAATGTTACACCAAAAGCTGAAGAACATATTGTTGAGGTTGCACGTGTATCTAGTTCACGTAAGGATAAGAAAGCTAATGCATCTGGCCTTCTTCGATACTTGGTACGTCACAAGCACTGGTCACCGTTTGAGCATGGGTCGGCGACCTTCGAGATTGAAACTTCCAAAGCCATTGGAATCCAGCTCATCAGACACCGTTCTTTCTCTTTCCAAGAATTTAGTCAACGATATCAAGATGTTAATAAAGCTGGAGATTCAATGTTTGAGTCTATCGAGTTACGGGAACAGTGCGAAGATAATAGACAGTCCTCCACCGAAGTAATAAATCCTAAACTTGAAAACGGAATGATGGCTAATACAGCTATTGAACAACATTTAAATCAAGCTCATAAACTTTATAATCAACTCTTAGAAGCAGGTGTTGCTCGTGAACAAGCTCGTATGGTTCTCCCACTTGCTACTACTACTAAAATTCATATGACAGGAAATATTCGTTCCTGGATTCACTTTTTAGAACTTAGAGATGATTCTCACGCACAAAAAGAAATTCAGATAATTGCAAAAGAAATTAAAAAACATTTTAAAGAACAATTTCCAGTAATTTCCGATGCCCTTCGGTATTAAATGTATTTATCTCCGTAAATTAAAAAGTTTGCTTATGAATTGTTATACAAAAGAACAAATTGAACAAGCCGTTAAATCTAAAGGTTATAAATGGTTTGAAAATGGGGATTACAATATCAATATTGTAGGTGTAAGAAACTCCGATACTAATAATGAAGTCACTAATAAATTTGATGATTGTATGACACTATCATACAAAATTAATGGAGAATGGCAATTTCGGTGTTTTGATTGTACAACAGATCCTGGTAAATATTGGGTAGAAAATATTATGAGAGAATCTGGGGTTGCAATTTTAAAACCTAATCAATATAGAGGTTCACACCAAATTGGTCTTCATCAAGGAAAGTATGAAGCTCTTCGCCAAGTTAAACCCGTTCAAGTTTACCGTGATAATAATCTTGATGTATGTTATGATTTAAATGAAGAAAACATTGAAGAAGGTATCTTCGGAATCAATATTCACAGAGCAACTAAGTGGGAAGGTAAAAAATCTACCCAAATTGATAAGTGGTCTGCTGGATGTCAAGTAATTGCTGCCAATAACGATTGGGAGGAATTTATGAGTATTTGTAGAAATGCTCGTGATAGTTGGGGTAATTCGTTTACGTATACCCTTATCGAATCAGATGATATAAAAGAGGCGTAAGCCTCTTTTTATGTTTATGTTCACCCTTAAACCTTTAAATATATAATTAAAATGATGAGACAAATTAAATTTGCCTTGTTGGGGATGTCAATGCTGATATCTTCACTAACTTTTGCCCAAATTTCGGGTAAAGTAACAGATGCCTCTACAGGTGATCCACTTGTAGGAGCAACGGTCCTAATTGAAGGAAACACAACTGGTACTAGTACCACTATTGATGGAACCTTTAAATTAGATGCTACACCAGAGGGAACTTTGGTGATCAGCTTTATCGGTTATGAAACAGCAAACTTAACTGCTAAAACCGATATGGGGAGTATCTCTTTAGAACCAACAGCATTAGGTTTAGCAGCAGCTTCAGTTGTCGCTAACGTAATTGATGTTGCTAAAGTAAGAGAAACACCCGTAGCTGTGTCTACAATCTCACCTGCTGAGATTGCTCTAAAAGTAGGAAACACAGAGTTTCCTGAAATTATGAATTCTACCCCAGGCGTTTACGCTACTAAGCAGGGGGGTGGATATGGCGACTCACGAATTAGTCTTCGTGGATTTGATCAAAGAAACACATCTTTCCTCATTAATGGTCAACCTGTTAATGATATGGAAAATGGATGGGTATATTGGTCAAACTGGCAAGGTTTAACCGATGTTGCTTCAGGTATCCAAATCCAAAGAGGTTTGGGCGCATCTCGATTAGCAGTTCCATCTGTTGGTGGTACTGTTTCTATCTTCACTAAAGCGGCTCAAAAAGAACAAGGTGGTTCGGTTTCTGAGACAATTGGTAATGATGGTTATGTTAAGACAGCAGTAAATTATAATACTGGTAAAAATGAGAATGGATGGGCTTCGTCTTTCCTTTTAAGTAAATGGGCTGGTAATGGTTATGTTGACAATACTTCAGGTGAAGGTTGGACTTATTTTGGTGCAGTTGGTTATGAGCCAGAAGGATCTAAGCATGCCTTGAACTTGTCTGTTTTAGGTGCTGGTCAATGGCACCACCAAAGAGATGTTTGGGTCTCAATTCGTGACTTCCAAACATTTGGTGAACAAAACGACGATGGTATTAACCAACGTTGGAACTCAAATGGTGGTACTTTGAATGGAGAAGAATACAACTTCCGTAGAAACTTCTACAACAAACCACTCGCTACATTTAACTGGGATTATCAAATCACAGAAAACTTAGCTCTTAATACTTCACTTTATGGCTCTGCAGGTCGTGGTGGTGGTACTGGCCCTCGTGGTCGTAACTACGATGTTCTCCCTTACCAAAAGGATTTATATGAGTTTATATACGAAGATAGTTTGACTCAATTCCGTAATGAAGATGGTACTGTAAATTACGATGCTATTGTAGATGATAACCAAGCAGGTGCTCAACCATTTGGGGTTGCTGATTCGTTAGAAGGACATGCTTTTTATGGTCAGTTAGTTGGTTCTAATGGTTATTCAGATAATGGTGTGTTCCGTAGTGGTATGGTTCGTAGAGCATCTATGAATTCCCACGACTGGGTAGGTGCAATTTCAAACCTCGAATACGATAAAGGAAATTGGAGAACATCAGTTGGTATTGATCTTCGCAAATATAAAGGTTACCACTACAGAACTATTAATGATTTGCTCGGTTTTGATGCTTACTACTCAACTGGTAACCAAAACTCAGAAGGTCAATTTATCAACACTACAGTCGAAGCAAGTCCATTTGCTAATACTGGTTTAAACGGTCCTAAAATCGATTACTACAATGTTGGTAACGTAGGATGGGCTGGATTAAATGGTCTTGTTGAATATAACAGTAATGATAAGCTTACTGCAGTTGTTCAAGCGGGTGTTTCAAACCAAACATTCCAACGTGAAGACTATTTTGACCAACCAAATAATCCAATTTCGGAAACAACTAATGTTCCTGGGGGATATGTTAAAGGTGGAGCCAACTTCAATTTGGATGAACGTTCAAATGTGTTCTTTAATGCAGGTTTGATTTCACGTCAACCACAGTTTGATGCAGTATTCCCTAACTTCGCTAATAATGTTAATGATGATCTTCAAAACGAAGAAATTAAATCTATTGAATTAGGTTATGGTTTTATTACTGATGAAGTAACTATTAATGCAAACGTATATGCTACAACTTGGGGTAATAGATTCCGTTCATTATCTTTAACAAATGCTCAAGGTGTTGATGGTTTTGCTCAGTTTAGAGACATTGATGTTCAACACAATGGTGTTGAAGTTGAAGCAACTTACCGCCCAACAAATCGTTTAAAGTTTGATGGTATGCTTTCAATGGGTGATTGGAGATACACTAAAAACTTTGAAGCAGAATTGTTTGATGAAAACCAAAACTCAATCGGTACTGGTACACTTTACACTAATGGTGCTAAAGTTGGTGATGCCGCTCAATTTGTTGCTAACGCAGGTGTTGATTACAGAATTGGTAATAACATTAATGTAGATTTAGGTTACAGATTTGTAGACGGATTATATGCTGATTACTCAATCACTGATTCTGATTTTGCTGATCCCGATAACTTAGGTGCTATGAAGTTACCTTCATATGGTTTAATGGATTTAGGATTAACAGCTCGCGCTGGTAACTTTACATTCAGAACTAACATCAACAACTTGTTAAACACAACTTATATCGCAGAATCTAACACTAATATCCACGCTACTGATGCTTCAGATACTTGGAACGGTGTTGATACTCGTAACTTTGTATGGTTCGGATTTGGAAGAACTTGGAACGCAAGTTTAAAATACAACTTCTAATTTAGGAGTTACTATATATACTAAAAGGAAAGCGACCTTCGGGTCGCTTTTTTTTGTCTTTTTAATATTTTTTTATTATCTTTATATAAGAAAATCATATTTTATGAATAAAGGAGCAGCATATTGGATGGATCTTCGCCATTTTGATGATGAGGATCCACTCTTCTTAGCACAAGTCCAAAGAGGAATCACTAATTTTGTAAAAATTCTAACAGGCAAAGACATTCCTGTGCAATATGCTACGTCAGGTGACTCAATGACTGATGGAGAAATAGTTTATATTGCATCAAATCTTAAAGAAGATACAATAGATTATACAGTTGGGTTGGCACTTCATGAAGCGTCACATGTTCTTTTAACAGATTTCGATTATCTTAATAAAGAAAAGGGATCTGTTTTAAAGAGAGTACACGGTGTACCTGAAGAGGATCACGATAATGTATTTACATTAGTTAATTTCGTTGAGGATAAAAGGATAGATAACTTTGTTTATTCAACCGCTCCCGGTTATCAATTTTACTATGAAGAACTTTATCGTAAATCTTTCTATAATGAAATAATAGATGAAAATCTTCAAAAAGATATATTTACAACACCGACTTGGGACGCATATTTCTTTAGAATAATTAATATATTTAACCGTAATTCTGATCTTGACGCTTTACCCGGATTAAAAGAAGTCTCCGATTTACTCACGTTTAAAGCCATAAATAAACTACAATCTACTCGCGATTGTGTAGAAGTAGCTATTAAAATTTATAATATTATTAAACTTTACATCCAAAAAGAAGAGGAAAAAGAAGATGGGGATAATAAACAACTTAGTAATCAAGAATATAAAACTCGTGATCATGTAGATCGTCAAAAGAATTTTATTAATTCACAATACCGTAAAAAACGCGTTCATAAAAAAATACAAGAACAAGTTAATAAATTAGCTACTTCAGATACTAAACTTAAATATTGTGAAATAAATAAAAATACTTCTATACCTGTTATTGTTACAAATGAATGGGAAGAATATTTTACTTCCGTGTTTAACCACCATGATGAAGATGTAGATAAAGGGTTAGCTTTAGGAAAATCTCTTCTTTCAAAACTTAAAGTTCGAAATACAACTCGAAACGATGTTTTTGAAAACCAAAAGAAAGGTAAACTTAATCCTCGAAAATTATTTCAAGCTGACTTTAATGAAAACTTATTTTATAGGGTAGAAAAAGAAAACTACAAAGATACTTTTATCCACATTTCACTTGATTTAAGTGGTAGTATGAGGGGTAATAAACTTAGAAAAACCATCCAAACAGCAATAGCTATAGCTTATGCTGCTTGTTATCTTCAAAATTTTGATGTTGAAATTTCTTTAAGGGGAACCTTAGATGGGAAATCTCAACAACGACCTCTTTTGGGTTATGCTTTTAATTCTAAAAAACACTCAGTTAAATACCTAAATAAGTTTAAAAAATTAATTACTTGTGGTATGACTCCTGAGGGTATTTGTTTGGATGAAATCAGTAAAAATCTCCCACGACCTTCATATAACCAAGAAGTATACTTACTAAATATATCAGATGGGCTTCCTAATATAAGCTCAATGGCTTATAATTTTAATACAGCTATTAATCATACTTCAAAAGTAGTTAGGAAATATAAACAAAATGGAGTAGGGGTATTAAGTTATTATATTCACGATACTTGGGACCAAACCCAAAGTTCTGAGGATACATTTAAAAGAATGTATGGTAATACTGCTAAATATATTGATTTAGATAATATATCATTAGTTGCAAATACAATTAATAATCTACTTCTTTCTAACACAATTAAGGTTTTTTGATCTTTCATATATGTAGTTTTGACAAAATTTTAAAATAATACTACATGGACCACGCAGATATTATAGCACGGTTATCTTTAATCACAGAAGGTATTGAGTATAATGAAATTAATTTATCTGAAGTATATGATACTTTGGTTGAATTAATATCAGATATCGAATATTCTCAAGATGATTACGATAATTTTCGTTTTGATGATTTAGATTAATATGTATTAACGTCTTTAAAAAATAGGTTGCTGTTATTTTAAAAAAATTATAGGTAATCTATGACTAAAGAACTAAATGAAGAAACGTCTTTTAACATTAGTGTTAAGACGTTAGCAGGTATAGCAGTTTTTATATTTACTGTTGTAGGGTTATGGTTTACTCTTCAGGCTGATATTGCTGAGGCTAAAGAACTCCCTCTACCCCCTGATCCCGAAATTACAAGAATGGAATTTGATATGAAGGACCAATTGGTCCGTCAAACAATTATGTCTACTCAACAAGATGTAACTGAAATCAAATCACAACTTATACGCCTAGAAGAAAAAATAGACGAACTAAAATAAAATGGAAATGGAAACTTTATTAGAGACTCTTTCAGTGTATGAAATAATTTTAGTTGCGGGGGGATTAGTAGGAATATATATTAAGTTTACTAACGAAATAGCTAAAATTAAAAATCGTCTTTACACCTTAGAACAAAGTAAAGACGAAGTTAAAGAAATGCTAAAAGATCTTCAAGAAGATATATCAGAAATAAAGCTTTTATTAGCAAGAAAACAAATAGATCAGCTCTAATATTATATAATATGAAAAAGTTGCTACTTTTATCACTTTTACTTGTTTCTACTTATGCAAGTAAACCATTTTTTGAAGAAGAAAAAACAACCTTATGCGATGATGGTATATGTGTTGTACAATTTAATGCAAAATTTAATGCAGCAAATGAAGTAACTTGGTTAAATGAATTAACAGACTGTTCTACTACTACAGTAGATATAATGGCTGACCCAAGTTTACCACAAGATTACAAAATAGTTGTTGTACCTACCATTCTAGTCTTAGAGAACGGGGAGGAAGTAGCGAGGTTTCAGGCTAACATTATGATGACGATGGAAGCTACTCGTGAAGAGGTGCAAGAATCCATAGATAACATCATAATGAGTAAATTTTAATGAAACAATTATTAACTTCCCTTTTATTATTTATTGGTCTTACAAGTTTGGCCCAGCCAACATACTTAGATCTTACAATTCAACTTGATCAATACCCACCAGAAACGGCTTGGGTAATAACTCAAGGAACTGATACAATTATTACTAGTCCTAGTTATGTTAATACACCTCCTAACACTTTAGTTGAACAAAGAATATTTTTAAATTCTAATACTGACTATACTTTTACTATTACTGATTCTTTTGGAGATGGAATTTGTTGTGGGTGGGGAGAAGGATTTTTCCTTTCAGCTAATAATTGTGAAGGTGTAATATTTGAAGATTATGAATTTGATTCAAGTGTTGTTAGTTATAATTTCAATTTAGAACCTTGCGAAATTCCTGCTTCAGATATAACTTTTAGAGTTAATTTAGCTAATGCACCTCCTGAAATAGAAACTCCTGGTGTTTTAGGTAATTGGAACGGTTGGCAAGTTATCCCTATGGAATATGATGAGGAAGATGAGTGGTTTGTAACAATTCCCATTATTGAAGGTAATTACTTATGGAAATTTGCAGATTATAATAACCCAGATATACAAGAGTTACCTGTTGGGATTGATGGTAATTCTTGTTTTTTATTTGATGGTAATGGGTTTGTAAATAGAACATTAACAGTAGTTGAAGGGGAGGAGCAATTATTACCAAATTATTGCTGGGAATCGTGTTTGCCTTGTGGTGCTATTCCGGGATGTTCAGACCCATCTGCAATTAACTGGAGTCCTTGGGCTAACTATGACAATGGTTCTTGTATAGTTCAAAATACAGATTGCCCTCCTGGTGAAACTTTTATTGAAATAGTAGTAACACCTGATAATTTTGGTGGAGAGACCAGTTGGAAACTATTTGATGATTTTGGAGAAGTAGCAGCTGTAAACCCTGGTGAATATAGTGGTTCACCCCCTGGCATTCCTATTTCTACTGTGTTGTGTATACCCTCAGGAGTTACATATGATCTTGTAATATTTGATACTTATGGAGATGGTTTATGTGGTTCTTGTTTTGGTGGTACAATAATAGGTAATGTGCAAATATTTGATTGTCAAGGAGAAGAATTATATAATTTACAAAACGAATTTGATAATGGTAATTTTGGATATGACACAGTATCAGATCAATTTATCCCTGCAGAATGTGGTGAGATAGTAGGAATAGAAGGATGTACTAATTTTGATTATGTAGAGTATAACCCTGAAGCTACTATTGATGACGGTAGTTGTTTAACAGAAAAAATTTATGGATGTACAGATCCTACCCAATTTAATTATAATCCTGAAGCTAATACTGAAGCTCTTGTAGAATCTTGTGAATTTACCTTAACTATTAAGGATGGTGTTGGTGATGGTTGGTTTGGAAGTTGGTTAGGGATTTATCAATTTGGAACAATATTTAATTCACCCCAGTATCAAATGGGGCCTGAAGATGGTACTGAGTTATTATTTAATGTATCCGGTTTAGATGCTACTCAACCTGCTTATATTTATTTCTTTGTAACACCACAATCTATAGGAACAGCCCAACAATGTGGATTTACTTTAACCAATCCTGAAGGTGAAGTTATTATTGATGTTCCATTTTTTAATATTATTCCTTTTGTTAATGGGAGTGGTTGGTATAGATACGAAATAAATCCATACTGTGGTAATACTTGTGAATCTTACATTTATGGGTGCCTTGATGAAACAGCATTTAATTATGTAGAAGAAGCCAACACCGAGGATAATAGTTGTTACTATAATCCTGGATGCACCAGCCCAGCATTTTTAGAATACCACACCCAAGGATTTATAGCTGACTATGATAATGGTGATTGTCAAGTATTAGCTGAGTTTGGATGTATGGATAATACTCAGTTTAATTACGATCCTGATGCTACTGTACAATGGACTTCAGCTACAGATTTAACAGATCCTTGTATTCCAATTGTAGAAGGATGTATGGATCCTATTGCACTTAATTTTGATCCTTTAGCCAACGTAAACAATTTTGAATGTGAATTACCAATTTATGGTTGTACTGACGAAGAAGCCTTTAATTACAACGAATTAGCAAACGTAGATAATGGATCTTGTGAAGAAGTTGTAGAAGGTTGCACTGATCCATCTGCATTTAATTACAATCCTGAAGCCAATACTGAAGATTTTAGCTGTGAAGAAATAATTTACGGTTGTACAGATCCACAAGCTGCTAACTACAATGAAGAAGCAAATACTGATAATGGATCTTGTGAAACAGTTTATGCTAATTGTATTGATCCTGTAGTAGAAGCTTATAACTTATTATCCCTTGAAAGCGAATGCTTTGCCTGGGTAATTGATGTTAGCCCAGGTTGTTGTAATAATGGGTGGGTTGATGGTTGTCAAACTTTATATAATTACTGTGATGAAAATACAGTAACTAACATAGAAGAATTTGGTGAAACACAAATTACTGTATTTCCTAATCCAACAAGAGATATAATTAATATAGCAAGTAATTTAAATGTTAACGCTACACTGTATAACGCTGTAGGACAACCTGTATACCAAAATAACAATGTACAACAAATAGATTTAAGTAAATATGAAGCAGGCATTTATAACTTAATCCTTATTTACAATAATCTTCAGTTTACTAAAAAAATTATTAAACAATGAAAAAATTACTAGCTATAATATTGTTAGCTTGTACTATACCTGCACAAGCTCAATTTTTAGAAAAACAACTTAAATTTGCTACTTTCTATACTGCCGTAACAGGTAATAACTCTTTAGCAGATGTTAGCATTTACTCTATAAATCAAAATACTGGTATTTTAGAAGAAGAAATTGTATCTACTCCATTTGATTATACTTTAGCTTTTGGTGTTAGAAAAATTGCTAGATTAGACTATGAAAATAGAAAAAATGTATTTTATAATGGCACTGAATCATCTGTTTCGGATGCTGCTACTGTAGGTAATGTAGAAGGTTTAGAATATTTATTTGAATTTGACTATAAAAGACAACAAGGTAATTATTTTGTTGATCAACAACACTTTTTAAGATATGTACACGATCATTGGATTATAAAAACAGAATATGTTCAGGATGGGTTTGCTGATTTAAGGTATTTTGAAGCTTCACAACGTTACAGGTATAATGTAGCTAAAGAGTTTTCTTTAAATATTGGTTTAGTTCAACGTTTCTCTGAACCTTATGGATTTAATCCTTTAAATAATTTAGTTGGAGCAGATTTTACTAATATAGCTATTGAGCAAGGCTATGATACTAATTTTGAGGGTGAATGGATTAATCCTGATGGTGATGTAGTTGCTGAAAATAACGTAGTATGGAATGCGGTTGCATTACCTAATGTATTAAGTGAATATGTTAACCAAGAAAGGGCTTTATTACCCTATCAGTGGAATCATTCTTTAGTTATAGGATACGATTACTATCATTATACTAAATCATTTTGGTTCCATTCATGGGCTAGTGTATTGCCCCTTCATGTAAGTACTAAAAATGAATACTCATATACTAACTTTATTGATGGTAATACTTGGTTTGACTATACAGGCGGGTTAATTTTAGGATGGCAAGTAAATAAAAGATTAGGTCTTTTTTCAGAAGGAAAATACCACAAGTACTGGAATCGCGTTTGGCATGATTTTTCAGTTGGTTTTAATTACAGAATAATTTAAAACTTAATAATATGAGCTGGAAAGAAATTTTTAAAGACAACAACGATTACAATGAAAAAACTATCGTAGGCTTTTTATCATTTGCTGTAATGGTATGTGTTATGGCTGCAGACACAATTACTGGTTGGACAGGGCAAGACTTAGTCATTAATGAAGCTATTTATAATTCATTTGTAATTGTAACCTTGGGTAGCTTTGGAATAGCTGGTTTAGAAAAATTTGCTAAAAAATAATGTACGAATATAACGCAACCGTAGAAAATGTAGTTGATGGTGATACTATTGATTGTATTATAGATCTGGGTTTTCATACTTGGAAAAAAATAAGAGTACGAATGGAAGGTATTAATACCCCAGAATCCAGAACTCGAGATTTAGAGGAAAAAGAACGTGGATTAGCTGCTAAAGATAGGTTAGAAGAAATTTTAAAATTTAATAACAATAAATGTATATTACATGTATCTGGTTTAGGTAAATTTGGTAGAGCCTTAGCTAATGTATTTGTTGATTCTCTTTCTCCTATAGAGGGTGAAGACGGTATAACTTTAATTAATGTAAATAGACAACTTATTGAAGAAGGACATGCAGTAGAATACCATGGAGGTAAAAGGTGATATATTTATATCTGAATAAAAAAAAGTTATTGTGGTTAAAGAATTTAATTGGTCAGGTTATAGATGGTCTACTCAAGAAAGATGGGGCCAAATCCACGCAGATAAATTATATTGCTGGTATAATGCTAAATGCGTAAATGTAGATGAATATAATTATCTTCATTTATTAACTAAAAAAGATCCTAAATCTTTTAAAATGCAGCAAAATGGGAATCAAACAATTATAGAATCTCCTATGGCTGTTGGGTTGATTTCTTCTAAAGAAATGTTTGGGTATGGTTATTTTGAAATTGAAGCTAAATTACCCACAGGCCCTAATTTATGGCCTGCTTTTTGGATGTGGAGTGCTAATAGTTGGCCCCCAGAAATTGATATTTTTGAAGGTTATACTAATAATAGACAAGGATATTTAAAATTTAATAGATTTAATCCTTTAGGATTTTGGAATTTACAATCAAATTTTCATTTTAAAGATATTAAAAGTAGTAAAAATAGCAATGCTAAGGCTAAAACCCATTATTTTGGGTTTAAAAACCCAACTACTAATTTTATTAAGTATGGTCTTAAATATACTCCTGATGAAATTACTATTTTTTATAATGGAAAAGTTGTAAGAAGTTTAGATAAAAAATTATTACCTTATTTTAGAGACCATAAGATGAATGTTATAATTAATAACCATTTTGATAGTGGGGTTAATATTGAAGAAGAAAATTATAGTGATTTTACTATTAAATATTTTAAATACGAGTCTCTATAATTTTTATATATTTATAACAAAACACACTATAGATAATGGCTAGATTAATTGAAAATAATGATGAGTTTTATGGTAAAAAAGGAAAACCTAATAAACTTAAAAATAATCCAGGCAATGTTGACTTAGAATTCGAGTCAATCAACCCTTATGAATTTAAAAAGGGTATGAATTATGAGTTAAATAAAATAGGTGTTCTTACGCTTCGTGAAGCCTCTGAAGAAGATAGAGAAAAAGCCACGGAAACTATTCTTAAAAACTTAAAAGATGTTCCTGCTTATTACTCTTATATGATACATTATGAAACAGTTACGCGTAATATGGATCGTAAGCCATCGTTTAAATCTTTCTTAAAAGAATTAGAAGGCCACTCAATGAAAGAAGTGGGTGATAAATTTACTGAGGATAAAATGAAAGAAATTAAGCTCAAAGAATCAATTAGAGCTGAAGTTAAAGAATTGATTAAAGAATTATTCTTTAAAGAGAATTCCAGAGAAGTTAAAGTAACTAAGGATCAAAAAATACAAATGTTAAAAGTAGCAAAGGATTTAGAAGATATTTTAAAAACCCACCATGATGTAGAGGGGACAAGACTTTTAGCAGGAAAAATGCAACAGAGAGATGCGATCGCTAGAACAGCCCACATATTAAAATCCTTAGCGACGTTAAACTAAAATAAACGAACTTTTTAAAACAAAATAAAATGACTATTGAAGAATTAAACAAACTCATCAAAGAAGAGCTTGACGCTTTCTTTGAAGCCGAAGATGAAGAGGTTGAAGTCCCTGAAGCTGACGGTGATGACGATATTGAAGTAACTACTGATGAACCTGCTGAAGAGGATGAGGCATTAGATACTTTAAGACAAATTTATGACATGCTTAAGCCTATGGTTGAGCCTGAAGAAGAAGAACCAGAAATAGATGAAGAAGAACCTGAAGAAGAAGAAGAAGAAGATGAAGAAGAAATAGAAGAAAACTTCGACCGCCCTAATTATAAGGCTTCAGATGTTCAAGATACAGGCTTTAATGCTGAAAAAATTAAAGGAGGTCTTAATGAATCTTTCAACGGAGCAGCCCGTTTCCAAAAGCTCGCAAACATCAAAAAATAATCTCAATGGTCAATATAGACGCTTTATTATTAGAATGGGCGTACAGATGTGAGAAGGGCTATCCTGATTTGGATAGCCCCTCTGATCTTCGTATATTAAAGTCTATTTTAAAAGAACAAGGGATTTCTTTACCTTTATCTGAAGATTTAGCAGGAGCTGAACAAGCTCTTAATACTAAAGAAATTGATTCTAAACAAGAATTTCTTAATTTATTAGATAAGAAAGATATTAAACCTGAAAATATTAAAAGACTTTCAGCTATGGTTATACAATTTGATCCTGACTTTCAATTAGACGAAGAAGAAGACTTAAGCAATAAAATAGTTGACAATAAAGACGATCTTTTTGATCAGATTAACCAAGCAGAAAATTTAACCTCAGAACAATTTCGAAGATTATCTTCTACTTATTTATCATTTGAGTATGAAGAAGAAATAAAAGAATACTTCCTCAAAAAAGGAGGTAAGGCTTTTATACAAGACCAAGTTTTTGGTGTTTTATTTGATTCTATGATTAAACAAGGGGATATTCTTAAATTTAAAGAATATATAAAATCCCCTGAAAAATTTAATGAGATATTTAAATCTAAAAAAGGCAGTTTAATAGAACCTTTAAAGGGAGCATTTAGTGATGAGTTTTTATATAAAATGATAACCTTAGATGGAGCATATGGAGGTACTGCTATAGGTAAAGGAGAATTCTTTTTATGTTTAGTATGTGATGATTTAAAATTTGAAGGGGAATCTGAGGGTGATTTAGATTGGGCTGGTAAAGGTTTAGAAATAAAAAACAAAGGAGCCAAACCCACAGGACAAAAAGCAGCATATAACGCTAATTCTCATGATTTAATCTTTAAAAACTTATTTAGATTCTTTAAGCAATTAGTAGTTAGATATAACCCTAATCCTTCAGAATTTGGTTACCAAAGATCTAAAAAGAATTATATCTCTATTAAAAGTATTAGAGGATTTAAAGGATTTAGAAATCTTGTTAACGTTAATTGGCCTTATAAAATTAAAGCTCTTTATAATGAAGTATTAGATAAAGATTTATATAATGGTGAAAACGATAAAGTAAAAAAAGAATTTATAGATGTATTTGCTTCGAGTTTTAGAGAATCCTATAAAGATTTAGGAGACGCTAATGTAATGAATATAGATCAATATTTTAATGATTCCGAATTTGATGCTGATCAATTTACTTTAGATTGGGGTATTGCTGTAGTAGAAGATTATATGGAAAGTGAAGGATTTGATTATGTT
>Ga0208162_1000683_pt1 | contig 18760 bp, 35 predicted proteins | sample CB_VirMetaG_4_FD_184539 | JGI IMG/M metagenome (GOLD analysis project Ga0208162, IMG submission 184539) | Freshwater to marine saline gradient viral communities from Chesapeake Bay - CB_1508_1M Viral MetaG (SPAdes) (version 4) | ecosystem: Environmental > Aquatic > Marine > Coastal | place: USA... | reverse complement strand
GTTGGGAGACAGTGCCACTAGGTTTGACACAAGTGATAGCAGCAGAAGGAGGGATACCAAGGCGCTCAGCCCATTCATCATTAGTAGATATAGCGACATTTCTTAAATGCTCCAGTGTTTTAGCTAACCCAGCATTCGCACTGGTCATTAGCGGGTTGTCCATGATGCCTGTTAGACTTACACCTAGCAGACGCTCTTCTTCCGTATTATCTGCCCAATCCTTGGATAGGTACGGAAACTTTGTATAGGTAGATTGGATCGTACCTAAGATAGTCGCATATTTTACCTTGCGTTCTATGTCTTCAATATTGTCTGTAGCACGTACTACGCACTCAGTAAGGTTGCAAAACTGCGCATTTTTGAGGATGATCTCACTGCAAGGATTCGTCCCGAAGTCACTGTCTGGATTACGACGACCATTCTTTGCAGCTTGCTTCTGTGATGCCTGACGGTTAAAGATACCACGTTCACCTGACTTACTTTCAATCAGTGCTGTCCACTCACGCATGAATGTCTCTGCATCTGGCTTATCAGTGTAAGCGACAGAGTTGTTAGCTAATGCACGGTGTCCATAGTTCTCCCACCATTGACCTGACTTAGCATGACGCATTTTGTCGTCTGATAGGTTAGACAAACTAATCATAGCACTACGGCGTACACCACCTACAACCACAATCTCACCGATCTTACACATGATGTCGTGACACTCAATAGAAGTCAGCTTACGTCCTGTAGCATTTAAGAACTTATCGACAGTGAAGTTGAACAAGTCTACCAAAGGTGCTGGCCCTGATGCACGACCACCAAAGGTCTTTAGTCTTGCACCTGCAGGACGTACCTTAGATATATCCCACTTAGGAATCTCACCTGACCACAGTAGAGCTAGTAGTTGACGGTATGCTTTAGCCCAACCCTCTTTGCTGTCCTTCACTACGATTGTTGTCTCAGACTTGAATATCTTCTCTGGTACTTCTGGTAGCTTCTGAATATACTGTCGTTCAACAGAGAACCCTACCCCTGTACCACACAACAAGATAAACATAGCTTCATCAAAGCGTTTAGGCTTGTCTACAGCTACGTAAGAACAGTTGTACATACACGTATTGTCTCGTGCTGCTGCTGGCCCAGCGGTCATCATAGATCGCATAGAGGGCATAACCTGTAGGTCTAAGATAGAATCACGAATATCTTTGATGTAACTGTCTTCACCTGTTAGGGGTTTAACGATATTGTCAATGTATCGGTCAACTGTCTCTGACCAAGTTTCACGCTTTTCACCTGTCCAACGTGCATAACGTGATAGTGCAATAAAGTTTTGATAGGGGGTAGGGAGCATATTGTTCATTCTTGTTCTTTTCCTCGTCCACGCATTGTTTTGTCTTCACCTAGCCATACCAGACGGTCAATGTCTGCACGACTAATTCCTATGTCGTTTAGCTCTTTGTCACTTAGTGCATTAAGCTGTTTGATTGTATTACGATGTTCTCGCCAAGTTGCTATATAGTTTAGAAACCGCCAGAACCATGTCATACCTGTTTTCTTCTTACTCATTTACATCTCCAAATATATATTCTGTTAGTCCCTCTTTTTCATGCTTGATATGATCCTCTATAAAGTCATACACTATCTGTAAGTCTAGCTTTGCTGCTGCGCAGTACAGGACTAGCTTCAAACCTTCTTCTTGTAGTAGCTTGGCACAATTATTATCAAGGTGAAACTGATAGGTTGCACTGCCATCTTCGTGTTCTTCTACAGTCTCTACACCAATCATACCAGTCATTACCTTTTGTCTCCATTTCCACTAATGACCCCACGTTGTTTGCGATCCTGTAATTTCTTTAGGTTTCCAACAGCAACATCTGACATACTTACATTAAGATCACGGCAAATCGCAGAAATATACCACAGGCAGTCTCCTATTTCATCTAGGATACCTTCTCTATCAAAAACACCATCACGTAGTATTTTCTTAACTTTATTAGCTACCTCTCCTAGTTCACCTGTTAAACCAATTAAGGGGTATATAACTTGGTGTTCACTTTTGTATATAGCTGTCTTTGCTGCTGCGTTCTGATATACGTTCATCTCCATTTCTGTCTGACTAAAGTATTCAAACGCTTCTATATCTTCACGACTAATCAATGTATCATTCCTTCCGTTGTTCCTAAGTTTATAGCTGCATATTCTGCAAAGGCTAGAAACTCTTCTTCACTTACTGTTTCGTCTTCCTGACATTTTGACATAAGCAAGTATGTAGCTTTTCGTCGTAGCCCTTCTACATCTTCTTCTTGCTTTATCATCTCGAAGAGTTCCATATAGTCCATTAGTGGCATCACATTAGCCTTCCGTAAAATTTAGTCGGGCCTTTATCGTTCTGATCGAAGAGATACCAACAACAGTTATCCTTACCTGTATGCTTTGAACCTTCTATCCACTTAACTCTACCAACACTGACAACTCTGGAACAGTAGGTCATAAGTCTAGCTGACTGTTTAGTGTGCATCCAGTCTGCATCAAACAACAACCAAGTAGGACATATGTCGATCCATGTCTCTATGAACTGATGTAAGAAGTTACGTTCCCACGGTGGGTTAGTAATACAGAAGTCCATCACCTCATAGCCACCAAAGTCAATATCAAGAGCATCATGCTGAACAATGTCGGGATGTCTAGGTTCAATGTCGCAAGCATATATACAAGTCCCATGTCCGTCTGTAAGATCGTGTACATGTTGAATTAACCGACCATCCCCTGCACAAGGCTCAACAAAGTCGAAAGTCTCCTGCGGAAGATGGTCGATCAAAGGTGCAACGGCCTCTATTGGTGTCGGGTAGTAATCTCTTTCAACACGTTCAAAGTTAGACCGTTTGCCCATTACTTTCTCCACTTACTTACAAGTTCCATATAGTGTTCCAGACCAACCATAACAACCCAATCTTTTCTATCCCCACGGAAGAAAACAACAGGCTCATATTGACCGTCTTGCTTTGCTTGTTCAATCCAGTCGTATACGGTTGCTAGGCTCTTTCGTCGCTTTACCTCTATAGACAGGGGAAGAAGGTCTCGTGCCTTTGGAGACAGTTGTATATCTTCCCCTGACTGGCCCATAGCAGTAGAACGAACATCGTCAGGTTCAAGTTCAGGGAACGTCTTAAGGATAGTATCCCTGATCTCTTGTTGTCCTAGTCGTCCTTTTGCTTTACTGCTTCGGGCGGTTGCCATAGCTCTTGCTCCCTACGTCTAAGCCAAAGAAGTCTGGCATTTTCTATTACACGGTCAATGTCACCATTGTAAGCATCTATGCATTTCTGCCACAAGTCCTGTTCTGTTTCTGCACCATCAAGTATCTTATCAGCTTTTACAGGGCCAACCTTATAAAGACCTATGATATTATCTGCTGCATCACCAGTTAAGATTTGCTTATAGAAAAACTTAAGTCCTGACCATTCGTCTACGTCTGACCATTCGCCACGACCAAAGTTAAAATGCCTACACGGTATCTGTAACATATCCTTGTCGATAGATGCTACAACCGTGTCACTGCCAAGTCGGGTTGCTTCTATTGCTATCAGGTCATCAGCTTCTTCTCCTTCACTTACGATTGCATTATGTTTGTCCACTAGATACTGCCTCACTTGCGGTAGGTGTAATGGTTTAGCTGCATCCTTACGGTTTCCCTTATAGATATGTGTCTTTGCTACATCATGTCTAAAGTTCCCTTTACCTGTCAAATACACCTTGTAATCATTAGGTGAAGGGAACACTAGAGTTTCCTGCAGGATGTATTGGATAAGCTCTTCTGCCTTTTCCTCTGCATCTTTAGGTAACTTGTCTTGAGTAGCAAAGGCTGCTCTATAAGCGATAATATCACCGTCGATCAGCACTTTGCCAAATGCCATTAGAAGTCACCCCAAACCATACTGCCATCGTCCTTCTCAAACCCTACGGCCTTAACGTAGGTGAAGCCCATAGCTACAGCAAAGTCTGTGAACAGGTTAGCTAACTGATAGATGTCTTCAACGTCCTCACGATAGATTGTGATGTTACCGTTGTAACCATCCTCTTCTGCATCAGCTACCGCTTCTAAGTTTACATTCATTAGGCTACCTCAGTCCATGCACCGATGCTGTTAGTTTCTGCAGGTTCATAAGCTACATGATCTGTAACACCAATAGCGTTCATACGAACACCTGAACCATTAGAGTAAACATCAAAGATGACTTTAGCTTTTGTGCCATTACCTAACGGCCCATCATCCTCAAAGCTCCACCACCGTTTGTTATCTTCACCTTGTGTAAGGTCAACGACAGCAATAGGCCCACCGTAGTTTACCTCAACAGGCTTACCCTTGTTGTCGGTGAAAGTCTTGATGTTGTCAGCAACTGACCGTTTCATCTTCATGTATTTACCGATGCCAAATTCAGCTTCACCATCAGCAATACGTTGGCTTCCCATTGGACTTGGGTTCAAACCATCTGACAATAACTTGTCGATGTCCTCTTCATTAGTGAAGTATGCGTTCATTACATACTGACCACCTTTGTCTGCAATCTGCTTTGCAATCGTATTCCCATTCGGGTCGCCCATGTCTGCATTCTCTGGGAATACTTTAGCATATTGTAAGACCATTTCCATTTCATATCGTGCCATATGACATTTCCTTTCGTCGAGTCTGGTAACTATATATAAGTGCTTTTTTCGCAGTTTGTAACACTAAAGTAGAAATTTATTTTCTAATGGATGTCTGCATATGTTCTTCCGAACTGTGCATCTATCCCAAGTGGTACATTTAGTTGAATTTCTTGGTTTACTTGGTCGATTGCCATAGTCATAATGTTTTCTTCTTTGTCTTCATCTCCTTCTTCTACTAGAGTTATAATTTCGTCGTGGAACTGACCGATAGTCTTTAGTCCCATACCACGACACCCTTTAACCCAACTGTCGAAACAGAATACACCTGTACCCTGATTTAGTGTACTGAACCGATCCTTGTCAGACCGTAAGCTGTACCAGAATTTAGATACAGGGTTCTGTACCCAAGCAGAGCCAAAGAGTTCACGAACACGTAGACCTTCTGCCACCTTCTGTACTGACCAGTTACGTGACCAAAAGGCATCTAGCAGTGTCTGTGCCTCAGACTTACTCATACCTGTCTCACGAGCCAGTTTAGCGGCTCCTACACCATATGTAGCACTGTAGTTCACCACCTTGTAGTTCTTGCGTAATGCCTTAAGGCTACGTTCCCCTGAATTATGCTTGTCGATGTCATCTTGTGTAACAACACCTGCGTGTTTAGCAAGGTCAAGGTGTGGGTCAAAACCATCCTTGGACATCTCAGCTACATAATCAGGGTCTAGTGGTTTCATGTAGTGACGCTTGGTTGTGTCCTCTAACGATGTCATATCAGCACCACACAGAGTGTAACCTTCAGGTGCAGTTAGACACCCTCTGATTTCTTTTCCGTAGGGTTTATCAACCGATGGCAAGTTGACCAGTGGTCGGGCATGACGAAAGCGTAATGTGTTAGTGAACCCTGCAACAGTTGCTTGCACGTATCCATCGTTCTCTGTTTCAACCATTGATCTAAGGACACCAATACGATGTGAAAGAACAGAGAGGCCATCAAGCAAACTAATAGCAGGTTCTTGTTCAACCAGTTCACGTACTGAGGGACAGAGTTCTCCGTCTTTCCGTACTTGTTCCAATTTCCGTTCATCACCAGTTACCTTATCCTTTAGGTATTTGAAGGTACGAGGCTTCCACCCCAAAGAAAAAAGCCAATCTTTGACCTGCTCCACACTATTAGGATTTGCTCGTTCTTCTCCTGTTTTGACCACCATAGACAATGTAGAAATCGGTTGGTGTTCTTGCTTGCATAACTGAACCCATTTTTCGCCGTGACTAGAAAGTGTACCGTCTTTTTTGTACATGACTTTCGGTTTTGTCTTGGTAGTAAATAGATTACGTTTTGGCATAGCATCAGCCAAGGCTTCTGTCTTTTCATGCTTTAGGTCTTCCCATTCCTGTAGATGGGCTTTTGCTTTCTCTACATCTAATTTCCATCGTAGGGTCTCCTGTTCTCTTGCACAATCCATCTTGAACATGAGATAGTCAATAAAGCGATCTTTCTCTCCACTGTCCTGATACAGTTTGTTCAGCTTCAAGTCCAAGTCACGGTGTAACCTTGTGTTGATCTTAACGTCCTCATTACAGCGGTGGGCATACTCTTCGGGTGTTAGGGTATTCCAGTCCTTAATAACTGGTTTAGGCACTCCATAGTCCTCTCCGTAGCCCTCAAGCCCATGTCTCATACGATCATGGTTTAGATACCACGACAAAGGTAGAGTGTCGATCAGACGAGACTTTACTTCAATGCCTAACACTTTTTCCACTGCAGGGATGTCAAACCTGATGATGTTGTGACCAATCAGTGTAGGTGCTTCTGTAAAGAAGATACGCATAGCCTCATAGTCATGGGTATGATGCACATTTCCATCGTCCCCCATCCAAGATAACACATGAATCTTTGTTAGTTCGTCTAGTAGACCGTCTGTTTCAATATCGAATACTGGCATGTTTACCATTTCCCATTTTTGCTTAAGTTTTCTTTGGCCCATAAAGGTTGAAGATTAGTGTAATGATTCGCCATTTTAAAATCTTCAGGGTTTTGTAAATCGAAACTGCACAAAGGTCTTATATGATCTATGTGCCAACCTTTAGTCCCGTGATTATTCCATGTCATAGGCTCTCCATTTTCAGGGTTAGGGTAGAATTGATTTTCAAGGTGTTTTATGAGTTCTTGTTTGCTACAGCCAACACTTTTAATAACACTACCCACCTTAATTTGATCTTTACGCCTTAAAATACCGTTTAGGTTTGTCCTTAAAGAGTGAGCAACTTTATATTGAGGGTTGTTTTTTAACCTTTCATAAAACTTCTGATTGTGCTTATCTTTGTATTTTTCATAGTGTTTCTTATCCCATTTTGCCTTTCTGTCTTTATTTCTGTTGATATAATCATTCTTCATTTTGTAAGCGCAAGAGAGGCAGTAGGATTTTTTATTGTTGTGAACCCTTCCTACGAAGTCATTAGGAAATAGTGATAAACACTTTATCTTGTTGCATTTCGAACAGCACCTCTTGTTAAAAGAATACAACTTTTTCCTTACGTGATTTTTCATCCACATATCTGGTGAGTTTTTGTACTTTAAGCAGCTTTTACACACACCTCTCCTGTTTCCAGATTTATCAGCAACAGAAAAACAATCAAACCTTTTAGTTAATTTACAATCCTTACACACCCTTTTAATGATTTGACCCCCTATTGTAATATCACCTTTCATTATATAACCTCTCTTAGTGTAAACGTATCATAGTTGAACCGCATCTTACCTGCTGCACCTTCCTCAGTTGATGGACGGTTCTTCTCAATCTTGAGATACGTTGTGTTTCGTTCCTGTAGGTCTTCAGCTTCTTTGTCACGGTACAAGTCGATGATAAGTGATGCACGTTGACCAATCATCTTACAATACTTGAAGTCACCGTTCTCGTTAGTGTGACCAATGCTTACGATACCTACGTTTAATTCTGCTGCAAGTTTAGACAGGCGCACTGACAAGTCAGCCAACTGTTGCTCTTTGCTTTCCTCAGACGATCCAGAGATTACATCTTGGATAGGCTCAAAGAAGATAAACTTACAACCACATGCCTGACTAAAGAACCTAATTTGGTCAATCAAATCTTCAGCACTAGCACCATCACCCAAGAAGAACTGATAGAAGTTTTCATCCTTTGTGATGTCTTTAATTGCTTCTACTACATCATCATTACGTTCCTTATCGTCAATCAAATCCCTACGTGTCAGGTTATCGTTCAGGTGATACGACACAAGACCAAGTAGTGACCTTAGTTTGGTTTCTTCTAGATGCCATGCAGCAATCGGTATACCCTTCTGTAGCATGTTGTATTCTAGATACCGCATTAGTTCTGTCTTACCGATCCCTGTAGGCGCTTTGAACACTGTAAAGTGTCCCTGCATCAAACCAAGTATCTTGTCGTCCAGTGCCTGAATACCTGTCTCTACATAGATATGCTCTGGTGTATCATGGTACAACGACAGAAACTGATCTGCAGTGTTTAGGATATTCTCTGGTGTATACTTCTTAGCGTTCCACCATGCTGATTTAAACTCTGCTTGCGCCCCATTCTGTAGAAACTCGTTAGCATCCTTGTATTTGTCATGTGGTACACGGTAGACCTTGTTAGGAAATAGTTTAGCCATACGATCAGCAAGAGAATTACCTGCGTCATCTGTATCGACAGATAGGATAATCTTCTCAAACCCATCTAACCATTCCTTACAGTTCTCCCAGAGCTTCTTAGAGGGCGTAGCAGAGGGTAAAGACACAACAGGGTTAGTGTAGCTGCTCTTCAGCATTTGTGCCACTGACAGGGCATCTAGTTCGCCCTCTGTTACCGTTACCATCTTAGACGCCCCAGATGTAAACAGGTTCATGCCGAAAAGTTCATCACCCTTGAAACCATCTTTGGTGTAAAAGGCTTTCTCGTCTAAACGACGAACCTTAATTCCACCGCTGGGGTATATGTATTCTTGACGGTCAGTATAGGTCTTAACACCGTAGTCTTCCATTGTCGTAGCACTGATGCCACGCATTGCCTGATAACGACCATCAGATTTGTCTTCTACCTTCTTAGGTGTAAAACTTGTTACGTTCATATCTGACCATTCCTTATTTCCATTCGGGGGGTATTTCTCTTTTGCCCAACTGAACAACTCTTTCTTATCCTTCGGGTAGTTTCCACGACAAGAATGACAAAAACCATTCCCATCTTCAGGCCACCATCTAAAGGCATCAGACGACCCACAACCATGATAAGGACATGGCAAATGTGCAGTTCTACTCATACTTATGTTTCCTACTTATGTTTATTTACTAAAACAAGATATTAAACTTGAGTAGTAAACTTATGTTTAAGGGACACTTACCTATAAGTGCTTTTTGTTGTTTTAGTAACATCACAAATTGTTACGGATTTTTTCGAGGGCTACTTTTTCGTGTCGTGATACCCACATTTTGTTACGACCCATATGAATACCTACATCATCTTGTGTAAGGTCATCCCAGTATCTCATACGAATGATTGCCCACTCTTCTTGTGTTAGGTGACTGACAGCCACAGTTTGAACCCTAGCAAACCATTCTTTCTGTTCGTACAGGTCTTCTGTCGATGGTGCTTGCGACATATATTCCTCATACTCAACAGCATCAGCATACAATGCCTGATGTAAGGCAGTAGCAGTCCAACCATCAACATCATCATCTGCACTCATTGCCTTGGCTTGATGTGACTTAGGCACTTTGACAGGTGATCTAGACAGATTGTAATACTCATTCATCACTGCTTGCGCATGAGAATACAGTAGGTTCTTGTCGGTTTTACCTTCAGCGACCATTTCTAGTACTTTTACGACACCTTCAGACACTAGATCGTCATACTCTTGTGGATCGTTATATTTCCTCGCTAGGGATCGACACATTTTCATAATATTATCGTTATCCATCGTCATTCTCCACGCAAACTAATTGCATTTGTTCTTTTATCTGCTCTTCATATAATTCAAAACCATAGAAGCAATCATACATAGATTCATATTCTTCTATAATTTCCACTGAGGGGACACCTTGGTACGCCCAGACTACAACTAATAACCAATTCATTCATCTTGATCCATCAGTGCTGCCCAAGACACAGGGTACAGTTTCAACATTTCACCGTAGATCACAGAGGCTACAATACGTGTTTCTGCTTGTGTATCCTTTGCACAACGTAACTTACACATGTCTGCCCATGCATCTAACGATCCAGACCAATACCATGAGGTCATCATGTTCTGTGGTAAGATGGATCGTGCCTGTTCAGGTGCAACACCTTCCTTAATCATCATGTCATATGTCGTAAGTGCATTACGTAAGGTAGCATGAAACATCATTTCAGCTTCTTGGCTAATTTCCATCGCACCCCCTGAACCCTGCTTAGAGTTCTCAGGTTTCTCACGCCAGTATGGTTCATAGAACTCTGGTTCATACTTTACGTAACGACGACTAATCTCATTCCATCGTAGGAACTTATGCTTGACCAACTGTCGGGCGACAAAGACTGGTGCATCCACACGGAAGGTAGCAAACCCATGTCCAAATGGTGATGTATGTTTATGCTTTGCTAGAAAGCTGATCAGGCGTATGTCCTTGTCACTGAGGACACGAAATTCCCCTGAGTGTATCTGACCACGCCAATCAGAAGTGTTAGCGTAGGACACTCGTGCAGCACGTACAACCGTAAGGTCATCACCCATCTTGTCAATCAGGTCTACGTTGATTTCACCTTTTTTCATGTTACTAATAATCCTTTCGTAAACTCTTTTGCTTCATCCAAAGTGTCAAAGGTTTTTCTGGTGTCTCCGACTAACCAGACTGTCTGGTCTTTATTCTTTGACCACAGTTGCTGTACAGCTATAACTCTACGTTTATCTAGGCTTACAGCATAGTATGCCTTATCTGACCCTTGTACACCTTTAGACAGTTTCGTTGTCCAGTATATGTTAAGGCTTTTGTGAGGCTGATTCTTAGCCCACTTAGCCCTATCATAGCCTAGAATATCACTTGCTTTTACCTTCAAACTGTTCTCCTTTGTGTTTACGTTTTCTGTCAGGGACAGGTTTCTTTTTGTCGGGTACTACCCTTGGTTTGTACTTAGGATGCCTAAGTGCTTTTGCAATAGGGTTTGGTCGTTTTATTTCCATTCTGAATACCTGCAACCTTTACTTAGGTTCTCTTCTTCTGACACTACCTGTAAATTCCAAGGTACGTGCAGCCCTGATATTGTGTGTCTCATACGCTTTGTACCCAAGTCATACGACTTGCCTTTCAAGGGTACTATATGATCCACATGGTGAGGTATGCCAGTCTCCTCTGTTAGTTTCTGTGCCTCACTGTAAAGCTCTGCTATGGCACTGTGGTGTTCTTGTGTAAGCCAGTCAGGACAAGCATTACGTTTGATAGCCCTTCGATTGGCAACCCACGTATTTATCTTATCACGGTTACTCTTCTTATATCCTTTTAGTTGCTCTAGTAGTACCTCACGGTTCTTATTATAGTACTCTTTTTGTCGCTTTAGCATTGCCTCACGGTTATTCTTATATCGCTCTCTATCTCGTTCTCGTATTGCCTCACGGTTATTCTTATAGTACTCTTTTTTTTGCTCTCGTATTGCCTCACGGTTATTCTCACGGTACTCTTTTTTACAAAGTCTACACATATTATCGTGACCATCTTTAGTACTACGATCCTTGTTAAACTCAGACTTTTCCTTTACCTCCTTACACTTATAACAACGCTTAGTCATTACCATTGTCTCCTAGTTTTCCAGTAGACCCAACACTCTGAGCAATGGTCTTTACCTATGAGCAGGTCGATTAACCACACTAGGTTAGGTCTCTTGTCCTTTTTCCACTGCCAGTTACGTGCAGAGAATGTTTGGTTGTTACTGCCCCCTAGTATTACGTTAAGCAACACAGATAGGGCAGTGATTAGTCTAAAACAATATCTCGTTATTTTCATCGTAGGGGTTCCTGTAGTAGCCTTTAGCCATGCAGATACTGCGTGAGTCTGTTATTTCTTCTAGTGCCTCTATTTCCGTTGTGGGTAGTAGACCTAGTAACATCAGTTCATTTTCCATCTGGGGCGGTATAGAATACGTGTGATCCATATTTCCCTGTCTCCTTAAAGTGTTTAGCCCAATAGGGTTTAACGTAGGTTGCGTGATAGTGTGTAGCACCAGATGTAATGTCAGGTACAGTACCATTCAAGACATCATACGCAACTAATGTTGCCAATGCCCATGCACGAGGTTCTGTTGGTGTATCAGATTTTCCATCGCAGTACCATGAGAACTGGCATTTGTGCTTACCCTTTTCGTATCCCTGCTTAACAACATCACAGACACTGTTAGGGTATCTATCGGACATTACACGGTTCATCACCACATGGGCTACTGCATATTGTCCGATAGTATGGTCACTACGTGCCTCGTGATATACATTCATCGCAAGGCACATGAGAACACTGGTCATCATTGGGTGATACCTACCACTCGTGATGGATCGAAAGAACGCCACTGGTCTTCGTCCAGATCGTGAACGACAATCACTGATGGTTCACCGAACTTTGGTTTCTCTGGGCGTGGCATGACTGCGTTCATAGACCGCCATGATTCGTCCTTCTTAAGAAATGTTACACGGAATGGGTTGTCGAACCCGATTTTCTCTAGTGTTTCTAGGACTGTACGCTTTGACTTGAACATGATTCTTTCTCCTTACTCTTCGTTACAGTACATTCTTTTGAATGTTATTTCAATATTTATATATTGATCCCAGTGAATATATGCTTTTTCTAGGCTATCAGCTACTGCGTTTACCTTTGACCGAAACTCTTCAACCCTATCGTGATGAAAGTTTATGAAAGGTATAGTACTGATTAGTTTGGTTTCCTCTTCGGTATTAAATGCGTGGTCTACTGTATAGACCCTTATTTCTGCATCTGCATAACTCATGTGATTCTCCTTTGTTCTTCTGTTACCGTTATGAACTGATTCGCAGGGTTTGTCAAACTTAATCTTTTTCAGACATTCTTTTCTTTGATCTATCGTTCACGATCTCCAACAACTCTTTTGCATCCTTATCATCACGAACATGAAAATTCTTGATTAGATCAAGTGTTTCTCTGGTTATATGGACAATCATATTATAACTGTCGCCATGATCCTGACTAATGAGTAACATACCACCACTGTTTATTTTCACAGTAGTATTATATTCATCGTCAAGGATAAACGATGGACAACTGCACATAACTTCAATTTTCATTGGTTACATTCTCCTTTACTGTTCCTGTTTAAGACTGTACGGAATAAATCTTTCTCCGTCAAGTGCCTTTAGTTCAAATTCGCAAGTTTCTTGCAGGTGTTCTGCACGTAGCATAGCAGCTACACGACCATACTTACGACCAACCCATAGGGGTGTAATGGAATGGTCTTTGTGTAAGATAGATATGATATAGTGATTAGTCATCGTATCCATGATCTTTTTCTCCATACGGTTTTTCATTGTAGCCTTCCATGTATGCTTCTAATAGATGTACGTCTGAGGTGTTTGGGTTAGGACGACGACCATAATAAGCATTGATCGCCCCACGTTCATATTCTGCTCCTATTTTGTCTTGGTACATTGCGTTTACTTTACCCATTATGATTCTCCTATAGCTTTCTGTCTGATTGATTCGTACTCTACATCATCCAGAAGATTAGTCAAGTAGTCTTTTATGACCTTCACGTCATCCTTCAACTGGTCAATATCATTTTTGGCATCTTCTAGATATTCAAACAGGCTCTTAAGTTTGTCTTCTTTAGTCCACGAGAAATCTGAACTGTGGTTTACGTTGATCCCACGTTCAGCATCCTGACGACATTTCTCTGCACGACAAATAACATTGTGTAGGTCACTGTCGATCTCTTTGATTTGTTTGATGATGGTTTCCATTTTCTTACTCCTCTATTACCTCTAGTGTTGTGAACTCTGCTAGACCTTCACGCCAGTCCGTTTCGTCATACTCTTCCCACTCAGGGCTACGATCCCTGTTGATCTCTTCAAGTATCATAGGTAACGTCATATAATATGTGCTACCACATTCATGGTCTATTAGTGTGTAAGTATTTTCCATCGGTTGGGTCTCCTAATTTCCACTGTAGGGGTCTAACGAATCAATACCATATTTCCACTGGAGGGGTCAACTCTTAATTTCCACTGGAGGGGTATGTCCTTATTTCCACTGGAGGGGGTACTACCCAAAATTCCAGTCGTATATCCGAATTTGCCCGAATCAATACGAAAGGATAGGTTCGATATACCAAAGGATAGGTCAATAGTACGAAAGTATAGGTTGACAAGATATTTCGTATATATACCGATTCGGGTAGTGATTCGTATATCCAAATTTGCTGTCAATGGCACAAAAGGATAGTTGACAAGGAATTTCGGATAGTGTGGCTGAAATACATACTGATTCGCATGAATTTGCGATTGACTCAATTTAACGCTTGCAGAATCGCTAGCAATGTTGCAGCCAAGTGATTCGGTATACAATTGTTTACGATTGACTCGCATAGTTCGACTCCGTTCGGAATCTGTACAATTAGAATCCGAATTTTTGTTTCTTGATTCGATTATGGCAAAGCTGCTAGGAATCGTGTCAATTGCAATTTTTGCATGGCTGCTATGCATAAACTGGGATAGTTTAATCATTAAACTAATGAGTCGGATTCCCCCCTGCGAGTCTCTCAATTTCGGGGCTGATTCGAATCTACCACGATTCTAGGTCTGGAGTCAATAGGCCCAAAAACCCCTCAAAAATGGCCCCAGAATGCCCAAACGGTTTTTACGTGTCCTAGGTCGAAAAAGTGATTCCCCGCAGTCTGGACGTGTCAACCCATAAAACGACACAAAAAACGGACAAAAACGACTCCGCTTGTTAGCGTATATATATTATACGGAGTCACGACAAAATAAACGCTGGACTCTTGCGACGAATCAAGGCAATGTAATTCCAGAAACACAAAACGGAGTCGAAACAATGTTTTCTCTTTTGCTTTTAATCTCTTTAACAGTTTGGCCTTTTGCCATTGTTACAATCTTTGCTTTGGTTGAATCCTATAGCAATTACAAATTCCGCAAAAATGTTTCAATTGCGGCAATGTCTAAAACTTACAATATCGGAGTCTAATCATGAAAAGCTTTGTAATGCAAACTGCCGCCTTTTTAATATGGTGCTTTACTCTTATTGTCGTATGCTTTGCGCCTTTTGTTTTCGATACTGCAGAAGCTATTGCCGCAATGCTATGCGCTACAGTCGCAGCGTTCAGTGTTCTAACAATTCTATTTTGGGAGTCGCTATAATGGTTTATGACTATCAGAAATTATGCGCTGCAATATCTGAATTGGATTTAGACGAATTGCATACCGATCACGCAAAACATTTAGCGGATTTAGTGAAAGTATATCGCAATGCATATATCAATGCGCCTTATGGAATTGTAGGAGTCGGTTTACTTACCTTTGCCGAAAATTTCCTAATTTGGTATCAGTTAAATAAAGAGGAGTCTTAATCATGGCAATTTATAACGGATACAAAAGCAAAGCTGCTGCTAAAAGAGATTTAAAAGCTGCTGGTTTTAATTTCTCGACAGCTTTAGGGAAACCAGAGTCCAGCCCAAAGCTTATTAAAAGTAAGCTTGTGAATGTTCTATCAGCACCACACAATCTTTCACCAGCAAAAGAAGCTGCAAAGTATTACAACACGAACTGGAATCTTTGTGCGCAAGCTTCTGCTGGCTGTATAGAAGCTTGTTTGCATACTGCTGGCAATCCGATTTATTTAGAAGCAAAGATTAGGGCAAGGCTGGAAAGAACCAAAGCTTTTATGACAATGCGCAAAGCTTATGTTGCTTTAATGGCGTTTGAATTAGAAGCTTTAGAGATTAGGGCAAACAAGCTTGGCATGATACCAGCATGGCGTCCTAATACGACTAGTGACTACCCTTTCCACACTGTCGCATTAACCGTAAACTACAAGCCAGTGAAAAGCTTAGTTCATGCTTTCCCCAATATCCAAGCTTATGATTACACAAAGATAACAAAAAAAGCTTTACAGTTTAGTGCTGGTTTATTGCCTAGCAATTACCATATTACTTTTAGTAAATCAGAGTCGAACTGGATTGATTGTATGAAAGTGTTAAAAGCTGGCGGCAATGTTGCTGCTGTCTTTGCTGGTGAATTGCCCGACTCCTATGCTGGTTTTAAGGTAATCAATGGGGATGAATCGGATGCTAGGTTTCTAGACAAAGCAAATGTGATTGTAGGACTAAAAGCAAAAGGGAAAGCAAAGAATGATAAATCGGGATTCACTATTAGAGAATTGGAGTCAGTGTAATGGATAAAGTGCAAGTGTTAGCGGAGTCGTTTGGATATAGTGACTCTTTTGATTGTATGGATTCGGCAATATTTGAATCTATAGTTCCCGCAATATGTATGGATAAGGATTGCGACTATACGACAGAACTGGAACCAGACTCGACTCGTGGTTTCTGCGAGTGTTGTCAAACTAATACTGTCGCTAGTATTCTGGTGCTATGCGGCGTTATCTAGGAAAGGAGTCACGACAATGAAATATGTCACTTGGAATCAATTCAACTTGGAATCTATGCGCAAAGCTGCACGCAAAAAATGGAAACTGGAGTCGGAGGGATGGATTCTTATCCATGAAACTGTCGGATGCTTAACATATAAAAGGCCGTAAATAAGGCCATACAATAGCGTTAAAGCAATGGGGCGGGGTAACACCCGCCTTTTCTTTTGCCCTATCACAAGGCGCTTATATTGGCTGTCTGTCGATTTATAATTTGTGATCACATTCAATTGTTTATATCTTTTTTGTGATCACGTTTTTGACTCTTGTTTATTCTTTTGTGATCACAAACGATTCGTATTAGTCCTGCCGATTCGCTTTGAGTGTCAAGTAAAAATGTTTGTCAAGCCCTAATTTTATACCAAAGTGTTGTATTTTTGTCACATAACGACGGATTGATCACGAATTGTTACAGAATGTAATTAGGTGTTGACATTCGATGGGACCCTTAATATAATACACGAATCGATTCGGTGCGGGAGGTACACCCCTACATCTATAACATAAGAAAATTAATTCAGGTGTGTCAAACTGCCGCATATAACAAAGTGCAACAAAGTTGTAACAAAAGTTCATAACATCGGCTACCCACCTAAGAATCACCTATAAAACAACAAAAAAAGATTCGTTATAAAACAAGGACTTATAAAATAGTTTAAAATTGTGTGTTACAAACCACAAAAAAAGCACTTATATAATAGTAAGAAAGCTATACTTAAGTATATAACTATAGTTTTTAGCATATATAGTTTTTTCTTCTTTATCTAGTAAAGAAAAAACAGACATAAGTTTAATACTTATGTATAGAGACAATCTCCTAAATTGTTTTGTCGTTCTCATTCAACCAAGACGTAACTTTCCAACTGGTATAGCAGAGTATGGTTTTGCCGATGGATGAGAGCCACAAAGCAATTTATCTGTCGTTAAGAACATGAGCATCCAAGCAATCCCATATAGTGAAGTTATAGCCAAGAAGGTTAAAGAGGGCATACGTAATGGTGTGTCTGTTAAAGATATACTTGCGTCTATACAAAAGTATCAGAATGCCCCTAGCTCTACAGCTACCTTCTATAAGCTCTATGGACAAGACATAGCTGACACTAAAGCTGATATTGTAGGTCAAGTTGGTTCTGTCGTTATACAACAAGCCCTTGACGGTGACTTTAAGGCAGCAGAACTATTCCTACGTAGTAAAGGTGGTTGGTCTCCTACGTCTACAGTGAATGAAGTTGAACAGTCAGAGAACCCCGACGAAGACGAATCAGCTATTGACTCCCTAATTACCCTCTTAGGAAAGAAATCTCCCGATGCAACCCCAAGCGAAGATAACAGCTAACATCTTAAGAGACCTTCCTGATGAGGAAGTAGCTGCTATTCTGAAAGAGCTAGGCCCAAAGAAAGCGGAAGAGCTAAGACATGATTGGGGATTTTGGGCTAGACCTGAGCAACTGGAGCCTGAAGGTTCATGGAACATATGGGTCGCCTTGGCAGGACGTGGTTGGGGTAAGACTAGAGCAGGTGCAGAGTGGGTTCGCCATCGGATTAGATCAGGTGACAAGATTGTACACTGTGTCGCCCCTACAAAAGGTGATGTCCGAAGAGTTATGGTTGAAGGTGACTCTGGTCTTCTAAATGTATGTTGGAGTGGTGATGAGACATATCGTGGTAAACACATTGGTTTTCCTGTTTGGTCTCCCACAAACAATAGCTTAACATGGGAGAACGGCAGTAAAGCCGTATTCTTCTCAGCAGAAGACCCAGAACGTCTTCGTGGCCCACAGGCTTACAGCGCATGGTGTGATGAGCTTTGTGCTTGGCGTAATGCTCAAGATACTTGGGACATGATGATGTTTGGTCTACGTCTAGGTAAACACCCTAAAGTGTTTGTGACTACTACCCCCAAGACTACAAAACTAATAAGAACAATCCTAGACGATGAAAAGACGACGATCAGTACAGGCAGTACGTATGATAATGCTGCTAATCTTGCTGACACTTTCCTTGATGCAGTCCGCAAAACCTATGAAGGTACACGTCTTGGTCGCCAAGAACTTTATGCCGAAATACTTGACGAAGCATCGGGTGCTTTATGGAACAGAACTCTCTTAGCTAAATGCGAGATTGAGAAAGACGAAGTACCACAACTTAGTCGTGTCGTTATTTCCATCGACCCTGCTGTCACTGCTAATGCAGAATCAGACATGACAGGTATTGTCGTAGCAGGAATTGACGTAAATGGGATAGCCTATGTGCTAGAAGACCACACTGGTCGTTATACACCACAACAATGGGCATCCAAAGCTATACAGCTATATAGAGATCACATGGCTGATCGTATTGTAGCTGAACGTAACCAAGGTGGTGATATGGTACGCCATACACTACACACAGAGGATGAAACAGTTCCTATAAAGCTCGTCCACGCTTCTAGAGGGAAGATGGCAC
>Ga0208162_1000682_pt1 | contig 18786 bp, 22 predicted proteins | sample CB_VirMetaG_4_FD_184539 | JGI IMG/M metagenome (GOLD analysis project Ga0208162, IMG submission 184539) | Freshwater to marine saline gradient viral communities from Chesapeake Bay - CB_1508_1M Viral MetaG (SPAdes) (version 4) | ecosystem: Environmental > Aquatic > Marine > Coastal | place: USA... | reverse complement strand
CTCAGCCTTGGCCTGCTGCAGTTTCAAAGTCGGACCGGCCAGCTGCATCAGCAGGCCCAGCGCGCCCCCGGCCACCTGGCCAACCAAGCCGTCTTCTCCCCAGGCCTCAGGCGGGATGGCCTCCCACCACTTGGCCGAGTTCTCCTCGGCGCGATCAAGCCGCTCCTCGAGGCGCACGATCTGAACTGACTGCTCCATGATGCGAGCCATGAGCTGCATCTGTTCGGACCGATGGGCCTCGGCCTGGCTCAGGTGCATCTGCAACCAGCTCTGGTTGCCTTCGACCACGGTGCGGCTCAGTCCGTCAAGCCTGCGACCCATCCCGCCGACTAGGTCGGCCATTGCTGCGCCAAGATTCGACGCGGCAGCGTCGGACCCGCTGCGAGCTCCGCGCGCCGAGCTGGCCGCGACGGCGGTACGGGTCAGCTGTAGCCGATGACGTAGCGGCGTGGCGTAGACCTTCGGGCTTTCTCCGTCTACCGCTGAATCCGGCCAGTGTGACCAGGCTTCGCGAGTCTCCTCCGGATCGGCCAGGAACACGCCGCGAAGGCTCAAGGTGCAAGGTGCCGCGCCGTGTGCGTCGAGGACCTCTTGCAAAACTGCTCCAGGGTCTTCGGCCAGCTGCTCGAGCATGCGCGGGCCGATGGTCGGTCCCCGGCCGATCTGCTGCTGCTTGGCGTTCGCTCCCTTCCCGGAAACGCGGTCGACGTACACACACAACAGCGGACCAACCTCGGGCCAACTGGCCGGTACGTCCCCGTCCAGCCACCCACCGATCACCGCTTCCGCGTCTTCCTGTCGCTTCTCTGTCAGTCCAGGCCTGCCCATGCGTCACCATCCTTGAAAAGTGTGAAAGGTTTGAAAGGCGACAGTACAAGCTTGCGGTCGCGCCTGCAGTCGGTGTTACATGTCGGCCCATGTCGGAAGAAACCAGTCAGCCCGCCGCACCAGCTGGGCCTAGTCCCTCGGAGATCTTCGATTTCCTGTCTAGCCTTACGGGCCAGGTGGTCCAGGGTGTGGGTTCCGTCGTCAGCGCTAGCAACAACACGGTCACCACTGCAGACGGCCAGACCTATCAGGCCAGCCCGACCCAGCAGGGTGGAGAGACTGTCATTGTCCTCGAGGATCGCTCGGGCGGTCAGTCGTACAACAACATGCTGCTCACATATGGACTGCTAGGCGCTGCGGCGCTCCTGCTGCTCCGGAGGTAACTCATGGCCCGTCGTCGTCGTCGTTCCCCAGCTCGCCGCCCGTCGCGCGCTCCCATGCGAAAGAAGCAGGGCTTCCTTGCCAGCCCTGCCGGAATGTCTGCCGTTCATGCCGTCATGGGTGCGGGTGTCGGCGCTGCACTTGGCCAGGTGCCCGCCGTGGCTAACAGCACCAAGATGATTCCGGGCGGCTCCGCTACTGCGGTTGCCGCTGTTATGGGCGTGCTGGCCGTAACGTCCAAGAGCGCCAAGAACAAAAAGATGTTTGCTTCGATGGCGGTCGGCGCTGCCGGTTTCGCACTCGTGGACACCTTCTCCGGCTCTGACGCGGTGGCCCAGCTGGCCGCTCCGCTGCAGCGGACCGAAAACAGGGTAGTCGCGGCGCTTCCGATGCAGCGGAAGGCCCCCAACGCCAGCGTGGCCGAGTTCGTCAACGCGAGCTACGTCAACTAAGACCCCAAGCGGACCTCGGAACGAGGGCCAGGAGATACAGACACATGATCGGTAAGAACCGCGAAGCCTGGTACGGCTCTCCCGTGGCCGCTGGCCTCGACACTGACGCGTCAGTGACTGCGACCATCACGTTCAACGAGCGGACCATTGCGGACCTCTCGCGGCTCGTCGGTTACGCAGCTGCGGACAACATCGCCACCACGCTGGGATACGCCGGGTTCGATTTCATCGACGCGGTGGAAATCACGGACTTGGAGCTGTACGGGTCCGATCAGGTGATCGTCGGACGCAACAGCCCCCACGCCGCTATTCCGCTGCGTGGTGACCGTTTCGTGGGCAAGTGCTCCGATCAGGTCTTCAACCTGGCCCGCCTCGGCAAGCTGCCCTTCGCGTCGTCTGACACGATCGCGGCCACCCTTGGCATCCGTGGAACCAACATTGAGGCCAGCTGCGGTATCGCCGTCCCCGGCACCACAAACCTCAAGTCCGATAGCTTCCTTCCCACGAAGCCCCCCCAGATTCTGGGCGAGGGTGGCGGCGCGGAGATCGCAGCCGGTGCCAGCGCGGACCTGGTGCTCACGGCCGACCGGGCCGGGTGGGTGCCGCTGTCCGACCTGTTCCTCTCGGCTCTGCAGGATGCGACGCTCGAGGCCGAGATCGGCGCTCCCAACCCCTACGGCGCGCTCGGCCAGCTCTACATCTCAAGCATCGAGCTTCCGGGGTCTGACCAGCTCGTGCGCGGCACGGGAACCGGAACCGTTCCGGCCGCCTGCTACAGCGTCTCGCGGCAGGGGAACGCCATCGACCACGGAGGCCTTTACATGGACGCGGGCGCGGCCATCACGATCACGGTCCACAACTTCTCGGCCGATATCATCAACGTGGCGGCGGGTATCCCGTTCTTCGCTACCGAGTCCAAGGGCAGCCCGTCCCGCTGCTAGCAGTCCACCCGCCCCCCCAAGCGGTCATCGGACAGCCCGGCTACCTCAGGGGGTGGCCGGGCTGTTCTAGTTAGAAGGAGCTGTAATGGCACAGCGCAGAGTTAAGGCGCCGGTCACCTTCGAGCGCGACACGACCACAAGCTATCCGGCAGACGGTGTGGTCTTTGTGCATGGCGCGCGAACGCTGCAGGTGGGGCTCTACGAAGACGGCACCGGCCAGGTCGCCGGGGTGCTGAAGTTCCGCATCGGTGAGGGTGTGTCTATCGAGGTAGGACTACCGGCCGACAACCTATATGAACTCAAAGTTCCGGGTGGATGCTCGTCGGATTGCCTGCCGGTGATCGAGCTGGACGCCAAGGCCACGGCCGGCACTCCCAAGCTGGTCATTCTGGCGGTCTAACGTGTCGTTTATCTATGGCGGCGGCGGCAAGGGTGGATCCACGTTCGAGGTAACGTGGAATTGCACAGATGCGGCCGGGCTTCCAACGGCCGACTGGAAAACCACGGACCCCTCCACCGTAAACGGCGTGGTTATGACGTCGCACAACGACGCCGCAACCGATGTTGTCGAGCTTGACGGCTCCACCGGGCTTGTAATGCGAACAACGGCTGGTGTTCGCTCAATCACCTATGGCGATTTGGCCCCGGCAACCATGCTCCTAGCCGACGTTCAAGAAAGCGTGGGTGGTTCGTGGAACCAGTACACGGAACGACTATTTTTCCAAGCTCGTTTTAACGGGACTACAGCGCTGTATCAGGGGTGTGGGGTCACGCTCGCGGAAAACCAAACGCCGCTTGACTCCCAACAAATATTTTTCGGAACGGCGAACGGAACGCTCCAATACCAGCTTGAGGGCACGCGGGCACGATCAACTACTATCACCGTGCCCTCTGACGTATTAGTAGAGGTCATTCTTGGCCAATGGGGGATGTGCCGATGGCGGCTCATCGAATGGCCGGGTAGCTGGCCGGATCCAGATACGTTTACCCCGTTGTCGGTAACTAATGGTTATTGGCTCGACGGAACCCCTGCTTCACACGTCATGGATCTAGCAGCTGACAAATGGACCCCAGGCAACGCTCATTGGGGATTCTGCGTCTGGCATAACGCAGGAGACCCCAACTTCGAGCAGTTCACCCAGACGGTGAAAGGCTGGCGTACCGGTAAAATCACGGTGCCCTCATGACTCTGGCTGAAGCTCTTGTTTTGTGTAACGGCTGGGACGTTGACCCCGCGTCCGGTGGTGTGGTGACCATCGAATGGGTGGATGTGCTGGTGTCTGATCCGGCCGGTGGGTGGGTCGCCATGAACGGCACAGCCGAACAGCAACAGGCGGCGCTGCTTATCTGCCGGGAGTACTTGTAATGACGCAGGCCCAGCTTGAGCAACTCGCCACAGAGGCCGCGCAGGTTCACGGCCTCCCCGTAGCTGGATACCTGGCGCAAATCGGCCAAGAATCAGGCTGGAATCCCAACGCAGTTTCGCCGGTTGGCGCAATGGGCCTGGCGCAGTTCATGCCGGCCACCTGGGCCGAGTTCGGAAACGAAAAGAACCCGTTCGACCCTGCAGCCTCGCTCGACGCGGGCGCGCGGTACATGGTCTGGATTCGCGAATGGCTGCAGCGCCAGGGCCTTGAAGGAAGCTGGGACCAAGTGCTTGCTTCGTATAATTGGGGCATCGGAAATGTGCGAACTGCAGTACGCACGCACGGCGCGGCCTGGCTTAACTACGCACCGACTGAAACGCAAAACTACGTTCAAAAACTGGCCCCTTACTACATGCCCACCCAGGCCCCGCCGCCAATGCTGCTCGCAGCTATTGCGGTCGGCGCTTTCCTGTATGTGAGTCTCACGTGAGTTTGGCAAACCAGGCAATTACAGCGGTGCAGCTCGCCCGCGAACGGCACCCGCATAACTTCGACGTTCAAGCTGCGGCCGATAGCGTGGAAGCAGCTCTTCGACCAGCTGGACTCCGCGATGAACAGTTTGGGGTTGAATACTCGGCATGCGTGACGATTACGCGGGCCGATGCGTCTCTATTCGACCGGGTTGTGACCTATCGCCTGGCAGGCTGTGAGGCATGGCTGGCACGGCTCCAGGCCACGTTGCCAGCTCTGCAAGCTGCTCTTGTCCAAGCCGGAGACGACCAGGCCGCTGAAGTGGTGGCATCGGTCGGTGACAGTGTGGAAACCCAAAACCAGCTCTCGCGCGAGCTCGCGAAGCCAATGCCTGTGACGGACTGGTGGTCTTCGCTGCCTTATCCCGCAAAAGTCGGTATCGGCCTCGGCGCGGCGTGGCTCCTTCTGGACGTGCTCGGCAAGGTCGGCGCGGCCAAGCAGGCGTTTCGGTAATGGACCAAGCGTCCTCACTCATTGAAGGCATCTTCGCGGGTGTCGGTGAGGCCATCGGCCAGGTGACCGGCCTGGTCGACGGTGTGCGCGACCGTGCAAGCGGCGCGAGCCCCTGCGAACGGTTCTCTTTGCTTGAGGAGGCCAGGACAAACCGCCGCAACCAGCTCCGGGGCTGGGAAGCCACGCTTGCGGCATATCAAGTGGACGGTGAGCTAGCGGTCCAAGCGGCCATTAACAACCAGGGTCGACCGACTTCGCGGCATCAGGACGGAATAAGCCTGGCGGAGTGGATGGCGGACAACGTGCTACCCACCCCGCCTGGCGTCCTGCTCGGCTCCATCTTTGGCGGACCCATCGGCGCGGCCGGTGCGCGTGCGGCGTGGATTCAATGGATTGAGGACCGTCTGCCGTCCGGACGTCCGAGTGCGTCCACTCAAGGCTCCCTTCTCTGGCCTGGCGCTCGTAACGACATCCGGCTCCAGAACGGCGTGCTACGTGGCCCGGCTGTACGCGCAGGCTATGACGCCTGGTTGGAGCACGAGACGCTCACGGTTAACCCTGTCGGCCGTCCCAACTGGAGGGAGCGATCCGCCCGTCTGCAAGCTCGCCTGGACAGCATGAGCGCCCTGCTAAACGAGCTGGACGCAGAGGTTGACCAGTGGGAGAGCCTCTGCCTCGAAGACACCGCACGCCGTGAGGCGCGCGTGGACCAGGCCATCCTCGACCAGCTCGCCAACGCTGCAGCCGCTCGACGGGTCGCAGTCATTAAGGCCTATACCCCTTGGGTAATCGGCGCGGTTCTAGCTATTGGAGTGCTGAGGCGATGAACGACCCCAACAACGACCCCCAGCGCGCTACCAGCGTCGAGAAGGTCTTCGGCGCTCTGGTGAACCTGGCCGTGGGTGGCTATGTCGCTGAGGCCTTGGGAGCGCCGGCATGGGTCGGCCGCGCGGTGTCTGCTCTCGGTATGGCTGCCGTAGCCGATGAATCGGTCCCCCCAGCTCTGCGGGCCATCGGCCGCGCCACGTCGGCACCTGGCGCTTTGACCATTGGCCTACTTCGAGACCAAGGAATTCCCGTGCTCGAAAAAACCGCGGATTCGATGAAGCGGGCCGGTGGCAAGGTAAGTGCAGCTGTAGACGCTGAATTCTCGGAGGTGAGGTAGTCATGGCAAACGGTCCCCTTGTAAAGCCTTCCTCGGACGGTCCCCGCGTCAAGGGGAGCCGCTATGCGCCTCAGGTGCGGGCGGGCCTTCGTCCCGATGCGTATGTGAGCCAGCTCGAAAACACCTTTGCGGCGTTGGAGGCCAGCGGCCAGGTGGCCCAATTCCCAGCTCCGGTGGGTGTGGTGGTCGATTACGTAAGCTCGCGCGCAGGGTCGGCCGGTGGCCGGGTGGCCATGCTGTCCGAGTCGGGTGAGATCTTTATCGCTCAGGGGATCAACGGTGGCATCTACCGCTGGACGCCTCGGCCTGGCGGCGCTGCCACCCTGGCCGAGCTGGCCTCCAGTCCGATGACTGCTCGAGCGAACGGCACGTTGTCACGCCGACTGTTGCCAGAAGGCACCCTTCCGGGTGGCCTGCAGTGGTTTCCTGGGTCGGACCCTGCCACCGCGCCAGACGGTGAGATTGATATCCAGGGCGCGCGTGAATCCGGCCTGGGCCTTGGGGCGATCCTCGCGCTAGTTGCGGCGGGATATCTGGCGCTTCGCGGGTAGTATGCGCGGGTGACCGAGCAAGCCACCCAAGCACCCATGCCCGTTTCCGCCGCTCAAAGCCAAGTAGCATCCGCTTTGTTGTCCGGTAACGGTCCCCTGATCATCATTCTGGCCGTCCTCGGCTGGATGCCGTTGTCCGATGTGTCCAGCTCGACGCGGGAAGTAGCGGCCGCACAGTCCGAGATCCGGAAGGAGATCCAGGTGGTCCGAACGGAGCTCCACGCAGAAATCCGGACGCTTCGGGACCAAGTGGCGACCTATCAAGCGGACAGATGGACGCGGACCGACCACCAAGAGTGGGTAACGCAAGAGTTTCAACCGCTCGAGGCGCGGCTTTTAACGCTTGAAAGAGGGCGCGGCCAATGACCGATGAACTAGACAACGCGCGCGAGCTAGCGCCGATCGTGACGACGATGGTGCTCGAGCAAGCTACGGACCCGCTGCCAGTGGAGCCTAAGCAGCGTCAGCGGGAAGGCGACCGTCGAACCAGGCGGGCCACCGCTCAAACCGTGCGAGAACTGAAACGGCGGCACGCAGCGTGCCAGTGTGACCCGGCCGAAGCTCTGGCCTTCCTCGAACGTGTGGCGTCGGCTGTCGTCGTTGTGTACCAGGCGCTACGGCAGGTCGGCATCATAAAGGCCGACGGCACGGCCTCGAGCTAGTGGAATACGTCAACGCCAACATCCCAATCCCCGAGTCCCCTGGGCCTTGGGTTGACGAGTACCGATGCACTTGCGGGGACCACCTGGCCGATTACTCGCGCTCACACTACGGCGTAAGCTTTGACGACGGGGTGCAGCTGCTCCGCGACACAAATCGAGCGGCAGGCATCGAAGGCCAGGGTTATCGCTCGCGCGGGCCGGTGCTTCATGCCATGCGGGTACTAAAGCTCGAGCGCTGGTACGACGACCACGCCAACTGCGGAACCTGTGAGATCGTCGAAAAGCACCCGGAATGGTGGGCTGAGCAGGAGAACATCGCCCGCGAACAAGGCTTTACAGGTCAGTGGGACTGGTGCGACGACGACGACGACGACGACGACGACGACGACGACGACGACGATTATTACGACGCCGACGATTACTTCTGAGTAGCTCTGCCCAGCTCTGACGCTTGACCGCGTACAAGCGCGGCTGGCATGTTTGAGGCCCCTGGGACGTGGCCCCAAGGGCGAAACCCGCCGCGAGCTGGCACTCACGGCGGGCCTCTACTCAAGCCACGGAGGGAATAAACGTGGCGAGCTGCGCAGACTCTAGCTCAATCATCAGATGGGCACGCCAGGCCATGAGGGAGTACAGATCCCCAGCTTTGGCCCGTGGATACCTCAACCTGATACGGGACGAGCTGGACAAGCTGGACGAGAAGCGCCGCACCATTGAACCAGCTGAGCTGCTCCCGATTCATCGGGCGATGGTTGCGTCTCTAAACCGAGCCCAGCTTGGCTATCGGCTTCTCGACGTTTCCGACTGTCTCATGGTGCTCGACCGGAGCCTATCGGCCCGAGCTGCGGACGCGGCCGGTCCCTGGCTCGAGGATGCCGCGCGCTTGGTGGCCCGAATGAACGGCGAGGATTCGCGGCGTGAGGAGGTATTCGGACGGCTTCTGCGCGCCCTTGAACCACTAGACGCGAAGTGTTCCGCCCACGGGGCGGATAAGCTTCGGTCTGTTCCCGAATGACGGCTACGTCAATCGATTGGGGAGACGGCCAGGCCGCGCCGCGCAACGCGCAAAACCTCGGGCCCGGTCGGAACTTCTGGCGTCCAGGCTGGCGGCGTGACCAGCGGTGCACAGCTCCGGACCCTAAGTCCGACGCCAGCCCCGGCCGTAACGGGTGGCGGTCGTCTCCCGTGCTGGAGGGCCAGGCCTGGTGGCTCGAAGCCAACGAGGCCAGGCGGCGCGCGGTTCGTGCTCTGCGGTTCGCCGGGTATTTTGCGCGAAGGAACTACGGCCGCAAGGAATCCGGGTGGCGTCAACATGGGGACCATCTGGTTCCCAGTTGGACTTACACAGAAGGTCCGGTAGACGGACTCGAAGCGGTGGACCCCTGGCAACGGGCGCAGCAGCTTCACGACTGCTCCGGATCGTGGACGGTCCAGGCCCGAGCACGCGCCACCGCTTGGGGGTCGCCCGACCTTCTGGCGCTTCCGATTCCTCGAGCTTGTAACCAGAAGCACGTCTGCCCAGTGTGCGCGGCTCGCAGCTCCCGCGCGCTAGCTCGCGAAATCCGCGCGGCTATCAGCGCCAAGGAACGACCTGCTGCCTTGGCTCTGGTGACCCTCACTCACAAGGCCGACGAGGCCGAGTCGCTGGCCGATGCCCTGGCCAGGTGGCGGCGGGCCTGGGACCTAATGACTAAGGGCCGAGCTGGTACGCGGTTCGGGCGCTTCATCGCTGGGTATTACTACGGCTTGGAGGTGACCTATCGGCCTGGCCGGGGGTGGCACCTTCACTGTCACATGGTGGCCGAGCTGCTCGAGGGGGTCACCGTGGACCAGGCGCGGAGGTATATCGGGCAGGAGTGGCAGCGGTGCACAGAGGCCGCGCGGCCGAGCTGGGGCTGGGACCCCCTGGCCGGATGCTGGGAGAAGGCGAGCGGAGAGGAGGCCTCGGCCGTCCGGGCGCGGATTAGGTCTGGCGACTACTCGGGCCCCTGGTGGCGGGAGATCGACCCCGCCGACCTATCCGCCGTCTATCAGGCCTGCAAGTACCCAACGCCGGTAGTGGACTTGAATCCGCCACAGCTGGTGGAGTTCCTGGCCGCGACTCATGGCCGCATCTGGCATCGGGGCGGGCTGGGCTGGCGGTCCATCCGCAGGGAGGGCCAAGCGGCCATTGCGGAGGAGCTGGCCGCAGAGGTCGAGGAGGCCGCGAGGGTGGACCTTGGGCGCGCCATCTGCTCGATGGCTCCTGGCCACAGTCCGGACCTTGACCACGTTTTGAAGGGTCGAGGCCTGGAACCGCGCCAGGTGCCTAAGCGGTTCGTGACTCCCCCGTGGGTGGACAATCCCAAGCAGGCCGAACGACGGGCCCGCGCGACCGGGGCGGGGGTCGTCGGCCGACTAGCTCAGGGGATCGAGCTGTACGGGGGAGCGCCTGGCGAGCTGCAATCGGGCGGGGTGACTTGGGTTCTCAGCCAGGACGAATGGCCTTTGGCGCGAAAGCTCGAGGAGGAGGGCCGCGCGGTGGCAGGCGTCAAGCACGTGGAACGGCACGTTCCGTGCCGCGCCGATGATGAGGGCGCGGAGGTGGCAACCATTCGCGACGAGCGGAGCGGGCGTACCACCGTTCGGCATGTGCGAAAGGTCATCCGCGAGCATCCGACGATCACGCTCCTGTCATCAGAAGCGGCCGCGCTGGTGCGCTACACGGAAGCGCTGCTGGTGTCGTCGTCGTCGTCGTCGGCCTGAGCTTCCCGCTCGAGCTGCTTTACGGCCAGCTCAGCCTTGGCCTGCTGCAGTTTCAAAGTCGGACCGGCCAGCTGCATCAGCAGGCCCAGCGCGCCCCCGGCCACCTGGCCGACCAAGCCGTCCTCACCCCAGGCCTCGGGCGGGATGGCTTCCCACCACTTGGTTGAGTTTTCTTCGGCGCGGTCAAGTCGTTCCTCCAACCGGACGATCTGGACCGACTGCTCCATGATGCGCGACATCAGTTGCATCTGTTCCGACCGATGCGCCTCGGCCTGGCTGAGGTGCATCTGCAGCCAGCTCTGGTTGCCCTCGACCACGGTTCGGCTCAGTCCGTCCAGCCTGCGACCCATGCCACCCACCAAGTCCGCCATCGCCGCGCCCAAATTTGACGCTGCAGCATCGGAACCAGTCCGAGCTCCGCGCGCCGAGCTGGCCGCGACGGCAGTACGGGTCAGCTGCAGACGATGACGTAGCGGCGTGGCGTAGACCTTCGGGCTTTCCCCGTCTACCGCTGAATCCGGCCAGTGTGACCAGGATTCGCGCGTCTCTTCCGGATCGGCCAGGAACACCCCGCGCAAGCTCAGTGTGCAGGGTGCGGCTCCGTGCGCGTCCAGTACCTCTTGCAGCACTGCTGCGGGGTCTTCGGCCAGCTGCTCGAGCATGCGCGGGCCAATCGTCGGTCCCCGGCCGATCTGCTGCTGCTTGGCGTTTGCGCCCTTTCCGCTCACGCGGTCGACGTACACACACAAAAGCGGCCCAACCTCGGGCCAGCTGGCCGGAACGTCCCCTTCCAACCATGCGCCGATCACCGCCTCTGCGTCTTCGTGTCGCTTCTCTGTCAGTCCAGGCCGCCCCATGGGTTCACCATCCTTGAAAAGTGTGAAAGGTTTGAAAGGCGACACTACAGGCTTGCGGGGGCGCTTGCAGTCGGTGTTACATGTCGGCCCATGCCGAACCAAACCAACCCCGGAACTCAGCCCTCCGCGCCCGCTGGGCCCAGTCCCTCAGAGGTGGCGGATTTCCTCAGCGGCCTGATCGGTGATGTGGTTCAAGGTGTAGGAACCATCGTCGGCGCTTCAAGCAACACGGTCACCAGTGCAGACGGACAGGCCTACCAGGCCAGTCCGACCCAGCAGGGTGGCGAGACTGTAATTGTGCTCGAGGATCGCTCGGCCCCTCAGTCGTCAAACAACACGCTTCTCACGTATGGACTGCTCGGCGCTGCTGCGCTGCTGCTGCTCCGGAGGTAACCAATGGCCCGTCGTCGTCGTCGTTCCCCAGCTCGCCGTAAGTCCCGCGCTCCGATGCGAAGGCAGAAGGGCTTCCTCGCGAGCCCTGCCGGTATGTCCGCTGTTCACGCGGTCATGGGTGCCGGTGTCGGCGCTGCGCTCGGCCAGGTGCCCGCCGTCGCGAACAGCACCAAGATGATTCCCGGTGGTTCGGCCACGGCGGTTGCCGCTGTGATGGGCGTGCTGGCCGCGACCTCGAAGACCCCCAAGAACAAGAAGATGTTCGCGGCGATGGCGGTCGGCGCGGCCGGTTTCGCACTCGTTGACACCTTCTCGGGCGGCTCTGACGCGGTGGCCCAGCTGGCCGCTCCGCTGCAGCGCAGCGAGTCCAAGGTGGTTGCGGCGCTGCCGATGCAGCGGAAGCCCAACGCGAGCGTGGCCGAGTTCGTCAACGCGAGCTACGTCAACTGACACACCAAGCGGACCTCGGAACGAGGGCCAGGAGATACAGACAATGATCAGTAACAACCGCGAAGCTTGGTACGGCTCCCCCGTCGCCTCTGGGCTTGACACTGACAGCAGCGTCACCGCGACAATTACTTTCAACGAGCGCACCATTGCCGACCTCTCGCGGATGGTCGGATATGCAGCTGCGGACACGCTCTCGACCACGCTTGGCTACGCCGGTTTCGATTTCATCGACGCGGTAGAAGTGACCGACCTCGAGCTGTACGGGTCCGATCAGGTGATCGTCGGCAGGAACAGCCCTCACGCGGCGCTGCCCTTGAAGGGTGACCGCTTCGTTGGCAAGTGCTCCGATCAGACGTTCAACCTAGCCCGCCTCGGCAAGCTGCCGTTCGCGTCCTCTGACACCATCGCGGCCACGCTCGGCATCCGTGGAACCAACATCGGGGCCAGCTGCGGTATCGCCGTCCCCGGTAGCACGAACCTCAAGTCGGACAACTTCCGCCCCACCAAGCCCCCGCAGATTCTTGGTGAGGGTGGCGGCGCAGAAATCGCGGCCGGTGCCAGTGCGGACCTCGTCCTCACGGCCGACCGGGCCGGGTGGGTTCCGCTCTCTGACCTGTTCCTGTCGGCTCTGCAGGATGCAACGGAGGAGGCCGAAATCGGCGCGCCCAACCCGTACGGAGCGCTGGGCCAGCTGTACATTTCGAGCATCGAGCTTCCGGGCTCGGACCAGCTGGTCCGTGGCACGGGAACCGGAACCGTTCCGGCCGCTTGTTACAGCGTGTCCCGTAAGGGCAACGCCATTGAGCATGGCGGCCTGTTCATGGACGCGGGCGCGGCCATCACGATCACGGTGCATAACATCTCGTTTGATGTGATCAACGTCGTCGCGGGAATTCCGTTCTTCGCCACCGAGTCCAAGGGCAGCCCGTCCCGCTGCTAGCAGTCCACCCGCCCCCCCAAGCGGTTATCGGACAGCCCGGGTACCTCAGGGGGTGCCCGGGCTGTTTCAGTTAAGGAGCTGTTGTAATGGCACAGCGCAGAGTCAAAGCGCCGGTTACCTTCGAGCGCGACTGCACGACGAGCTATCCGGCCGACGGTGTGGTGTTCGTGCATGACGCGCGCACGCTTCAGGTGGGGCTGTTCGAGGATGGAACCGGCCAGGTGGCGGGCACCTTGAAATTCAGAATCGGTGAAGGTGTGTCCGTCGAGGTCGGCCTACCCGCCAACAACCTGTACGAACTCAAAGTTCCGGGTGGCTGCTCCAAGGATTGCCTCCCGGTGATCGAGCTGGACGCCAAGGCCTCGGCTGGTACTCCTAAGCTGGTCATCCTGGCGGTCTGACGTGTCGTTCATCTACGGCGGCGGCGGCGGTGGCTCCACGTTCGAAGTGACGTGGGACTGCACAGATGCAGCCGCGCTTCCGGTTGCCGACTGGAAGACCACCGACCCCTCAACGGTCAACGGAGTGAAACTCACGTCTCACAATGACGTGGGAACTGACGTGGTGGAGCTGGACGGGTCCACCGGACTGGTGATGCGTACCGCTGCAGGTGTCCGATCAATTCCCTACGCGGACGGCTTCCCGGCGACCATGCTCCTGGCCGACGTGCAGGAAAGCGTTGGAGGTTCGTGGGACCAGTACACAGAACGCCTGTTCTTCCAAGCTCGAGTAAACGGCACAACGGGCCTTTATGAGGGGTGCGGTATCACGCTGGCCGAAAACCTCACGCCGCTAGATGCCGAACAAGTGTTCTACGGGACTGCAAACGGAACCCTGCAGTATCAATCAGAGGCAACGCGCTCACGGTCTAACGCAATCACGGTCCCGTCTGATCTGCTGTTGGAAATCATCCTCGGCCAATGGGGCATGGTCCGCTGGCGAATGGTCGAATGGCCTGGGAGCTGGCCGGACCCTGACACCTTCTCGCCGCTCGGGGATACCAACGGTTACTACCTCGCAGGAACCCCAACCTCGCATGTGATGACGCTGGCCGCCGACAAATGGACGCCTGGTCAAGCATCGTGGGGATTCTGCGTTTGGCATAACGTCGGCAGCCCGAACATGGACCAGTTCACCGAAACAGTGCGCGGCTGGCGGTGCGGCAAAATCACGGTGCCGACATGACCCTAAACGAAGCCATGCAGCGTTGTAGCGGTTGGGAGATTGATCCAACCTCGGGCGGTGTCGTCACTATCGACGGTGTGAACGTGCTGGTGTCCGACCCGGCCGGTGGTTGGGTCGCCATGAATGGCACAGCCGACCAGCAACAAGCGGCGCTGATTATCTGCCGGGAGTGGTTGTGATGACGCGGGTCCAGCTCGAGCAACTAGCCACCGAGGCCGCGCAGGTTCACGGGCTTCCCGTGGCTGGATATCTCGCGCAAATCGGCCAAGAATCGGCGTGGAATGTAAACGCCGTTTCCCCGGTCGGAGCCATGGGGCTGGCCCAGTTCATGCCCGCTACCTGGGCCGAATTCGGCAACGACCAAAACCCGTTTGACCCTGCGGCCTCGCTCGACGCGGGCGCGCGGTACATGGTCTGGATTCGCCAATGGCTGCAGCGTCAAGGCCTCGAGGGGAGCTGGGACCAAACCCTTGCTAGCTATAACTGGGGCATCGGCAACGTGAGAAATGCAGTCCGGACTCACGGCGCAGAGTGGCTTAACTACGCCCCGGCTGAAACCCAAAACTACGTCCGCAAGCTGGCCCCTTACTACATGCCCAACCAGTCACCGCCTCCGGTGCTGCTCGCAGCAATCGCGGCCGGTGCGCTCCTGTATGTGAGTCTGATGTGAGTTTGGCAAACCAGGCAATTACGGCGGTGGCCCTCGCCCGCGAGCGACACCCGACTAACTTCGACGTTCAAGCTGCAGCCGATAGCGTAGAAGCCGCCCTTCGTCCGGCCGGACTGCGCGACGAGCAAATGGGGGTCGAATACTCGGCGTGTGTGACGATCACGCGGGCCGATGCGTCCCTATTTGATCGCGTCGTTACCTACCGTCTCGCGGGCTGTGAGGCATGGCTGGCACGACTGCAGGCCACCCTTCCAGCTCTCCAAGCTGCGCTCGTTCAAGCCGGTGACGACCAGGCCGCCGAGGTAGTGGCGTCGGTCGGTGATGCTGTCGAGACTCAGGAGCAAATGTCGCGCGAGCTCGCGCAGCCGATGACGGCCGGTGACTGGTGGTCTTCGCTGCCGTATGCCGCCAAGGTCGGTATCGGCCTCGGCGCGGCCTGGCTCCTTCTGGAGGTGCTCGGCAAGGTCGGCGCGGCGAAGCAGGCCTTCCGGTAATGGACCAAGCGTCTTCCCTAATCGAAGGCATCTTCGCGGGTGTCGGTGAGGCCATCGGCCAGGTCACGGGCCTAGTGGACGGTGTGCGCGACCGTGCGAGCGGTGCCAGCCCATGCGAGCGGTTCTCGCTGCTCGAGGAAGCAAGGACAAACCGCCGTAACCAGCTCCGGGGCTGGCAAGCGACCCTCGCGGCATACCAGCTCGACGGTGAGCTAGCAGTCCAAGCCGCTATCAACAACCAAGGGCGGCCGACTTCACAGCATCAGGACGGCATGAGCCTGGCCCAGTGGATGGCCGACAACGTGCTTCCTACACCGCCTGGCGTCCTGCTCGGCTCCATCTTTGGCGGTCCCATCGGCGCGGTTGGTGCCCGTGGCGCGTGGCTGCAGTGGATTCAAGACCGTCTACCGTCCGGCCGTCCTAGTGCGTCAACTCAAGGCTCTCTGCTTTGGCCTGGCGCTCGAACCGACATTCGGCTCCGGAACGGCGTGCTTCGTGGGCCAGCTGTACGCGCAGGCTATGACGCCTGGTTGGAGCACGAAGAACTTACGGTGAACCCTGTCGGCCGTCCCAACTGGCGGGAGCGGTCGGCCCGTCTGCAAGCTCGCCTTGAAAACATGGCCGGACTACTGGCCGAGCTGGACGCAGAGATTGACCAGTGGGAAGGCCTCTGCCTCAAGGACAACGCACGCCGCGAAGCGCGCGTCGACCAAGCACTACTGGACCAGCTCGCTAACGCTGCGGCCGCTCGAAGGGTCGCAGTCATCAAGGCCTACACCCCGTGGGTAATCGGCGCGGTGCTAGCTATTGGAGTCCTGAGAAGATGAACGACCCCAACGATTCCCAACGGGCTACCAGCGTCGAAAAGGTATTCGGGGCGTTGGTCAACCTGGCCGTGGGTGGCTATGTCGCAGAGGCTCTTGGGGCCCCGGCCTGGGTCGGTCGCGCGGTGTCTGCGCTGGGTATGGCAGCCGTGGCCGATGAATCAGTCCCCCCAGCTCTACGGGCTATCGGCCGCGCCACCTCCGCACCTGGCGCCCTAACCATTGGGCTACTTCGGGACCAGGGTATTCCCGTGCTTGAGAAAACCGCGGATTCGATGAAGCGGGCCGGGGACAAGGTAAGCGCAGCGGTAGACGCTGAGTTCAGTGAGGTGAAGTAGTCATGACGAACGGTCCCCTTCAAAAGCCTTCCTCAGCCGGTCCCCGCGTCAAAGGGAGCCGCTACGCGCCGCAGGTCCAAGCGGGCCTTCGTCCGGATGCGTACGTAACGCAGCTTGAGAACACCTTCGCGGCGCTTGAGGCCAGCGGTCAGGTGGCCCAGTTCCCAGCTCCGGTGGGTGTCGTGGTCGATTACGTCAGCTCCCGCGCAGGGTCGGCCGGTGGCCGAGTCGCCATGCTGTCCGAGTCCGGAGAGATCTTCATCGCGCAGGGTGTGAACGGCGGCATCTACCGTTGGACCCCCCGGCCTGGTGGCGCGGCCACGCTGGCCGAGCTGGCCGCTAGTCCGTTCACAGCTCGAGCAAACGGCACGCTCTCCCGCCGACTGTTGCCAGAGGGCACCCTTCCGGGTGGCCTGCAGTGGTTTCCAGGGTCGAACCCTGCAACCGCGCCGGACGGTGAGATTGATATCCAAGGCGCGCGTGAGTCCGGCCTGGGCCTCGGGGCGATCCTCGCGCTAGTTGCGGCGGGATATCTGGCGCTGCGCGGGTAGTATGCGCGGGTGACCGAGCAAGCCACCCAAGCACCCATGCCCGTAACCCCCGCTCAAAGCCAGGTGGCAGCCGCTCTGTTGTCGGGTAACGGTCCCCTGATAATCATCCTGGCCGTTCTCGGCTGGATGCCGCTTTCCGATGTGTCCAGCTCGACCAGAGAAATGGCCAATGCACAGTCCGAGATCCGGAAGGAGATCCAAGTAGTCCGGACGGAGCTCCACGCGGAAATCAGGACGCTCAGGGACCAAGTGGCGACCTATCAGACGGACAGGTGGACGCGGAGCGACCACCAAGAGTGGGTAACCCAAGAATTTCAACCGCTGGAAGCACGACTTCTCACGCTCGAAAGGGGGGCGACCAATGACCGATGAACTGGACAACGCGCGGGAGCTTGCGCCAATCGTCACGACGATGGTGCTCGAGCAAGCAACGGACCCGCTGCCAGTCGAGCCCAAGCAGCGCCAACGCGAGGGCGACCGACGCACTAGACGCGCCACAGCTCAAACCGTGCGCGAACTGAAACGGCGGAACGCTGCGTGCCAGTGCGACCCAGCCGAGGCTTTGGCCTTTGTTGAGCGCGTGGCTTCGGCGGTCGTCGTCGTTTACCAGGCCTTGCGAAAGGTCGGCATTATCAAGGCCGACGGCACAGCCCCCAGCTAGTGAACTACGTCAACGCCGAGATTCCGCTACCGGAGCCTCCCGGCCCGTGGGTGGACGAGTATCGGTGTACGTGCGGGGACCACCTGGCCGACTACTCGCGCTCCCATTACGGCGTGACGTTTGACGACGGCGTGCAGCTGCTCCGCAAAACAAATCGAGGCGCGGGCATCGAAGGCCAGGGTTACCGCTCTCGCGGGCCGGTGCTCCATGCCATGCGGGTACTGAAGCTCGAACGCTGGTACGACGATCACGCCAACTGCGGAACCTGTGAGATCGTCGAGAAGCACCCGGACTGGTGGGCAGAGCAAGAAGACATTGCTCGAGAACAAGGCTTTACAGGTGAGTGGGACTGGTGCGACGACGACGACGACGACGACGACGACGACGACGACGACTACTACTACGACGCGGACGACTACTTCTAAGCAGCTGGTGAGTGTCGTGGCCCGAAATGGCCCGAAATCGTCCCAAAACAAAAACGCGGAAGCCGTCCAAAAGGACAACCTCCGCGCTGTTGTGATGGTTGCGGGAGCCGGATTCGAACCGACGACCTTCGGGTTATGAGCCCGATAAACTACCTGACTGTTCTATCCCGCGTCACTCCGCGACGTTTATCACGGCGAGAGGCTGTTTTTAAAGACCCCGCGAGAGACTGTCAACCCCGCTTGACCGAGTCCGAGCGCCGCTGGCATCTTTGAAGCCCCTGGGACGTGGCCCCAAGGGCGAAACCCGCCGCGAGCTGGCACTCACGGCGGGCCTCTACTCAAGCCACGGAAGGGAAGAAACGTGGCGAGTTCTGCAGACTCTAGCGCAATCCTCAGATGGGCCCGTCAGGCCATGCGAGAGTATTCCTCGCCAGCCCTGGCCCGTGGATACCTTAACCTCATACGGGCCGAGCTGGACAAGCTGGACGAGAAGCGCCGGACCATCGAGGCGGCGGAACTGCTCCCGATTCATCGGGCCATGGTTGCTTCGCTCAACCGGGCCCAGCTGGGGTATCGGCTCCTCGAGGTTTCGGACTGTCTAATGGTCCTCGACCGGAGCCTATCGGCCCGAGCTGCGGACGCGGCAGGCCCCTGGCTCGAGGATGCCGCGCGCCTGGTGGCCAGGATGAACGGCGAAGACTCCCGGCGTGAGGAGGTATTCGGACGGCTTCTGCGCTCCCTTGAACCACTAGACGCGAAGTGTTCCGCCCATGGGGCGGATAAGCTTCGGTCTGTTCCCGAATGACGGCTACGTCAATCGATTGGGGAGACGGCCAGGCCGCGCCGCGCAACGCGCAAAACCTCGGGCCCGGTCGGAACTTCTGGCGTCCAGGCTGGAGGAGGGACCAGCGATGCACAGCTC
>Ga0208162_1000681_pt1 | contig 18822 bp, 16 predicted proteins | sample CB_VirMetaG_4_FD_184539 | JGI IMG/M metagenome (GOLD analysis project Ga0208162, IMG submission 184539) | Freshwater to marine saline gradient viral communities from Chesapeake Bay - CB_1508_1M Viral MetaG (SPAdes) (version 4) | ecosystem: Environmental > Aquatic > Marine > Coastal | place: USA... | reverse complement strand
GTTCACTCTTCTTTAACAGATCAGCTTGAAACAATTCTCTTGATGTCTCTAATGATGTAAGTCTAGCTGTTACTTCTGTATAAGCAAATACACCCATAGCTACAGCTGCTGCTATACCCATAATTGTTTTAAGATCTGTACTTACAGTTGTTTCTTTATTTAGTTTCATTTGGCATTGCCTGTTCCATGATTACAATATCAGGATTATCTTTTAGATATTGTATCTTTAAATTTTCCCAATGACTTCCGTCTGGTCTCTTATCTTGTACTACTCCTGCCACACCTAATTTATTACACATATTAAATAACTCTGCAAATTCTAAAGGTGGAGGACTAATATTAGGTATTCTTTTGCACTCTTTTATAAGTTCAAGTTGGGTTTTTATTTTACTTTTTTTCTGCATTTCTGCAATATACTCATCACTACACACAGCACCCAAAGGCATTCTAAACCTAAAGCCTAACGTTTGGTCTTGATACTCATCACTTGTGCCTGTTTTATATTCGTGTTGTCTAACTTCTGTATAAGTTTCCCAATGGCCTCTTTCACAAGTTCCGTAGTCATTTAGATAATCATTTCTTGCTTGCGCATAAGTGGCAACGCAAAGAAAGAATGCGATCCATAATAAATTATCTCGTAAGGTCTTTAAGGTCATAGGTATGATCCCTCACTGTGTCTGCTAGTTGTCTATATAAATTTTCTGCCATAGACCATGTTGCTTCTGCTGCGGACAGTCTTTGTTTAAGGTCGTTAATATCTGCTGTAGAGTTAGTTATTTTAGACTCCATCTTAAAAATAGTTTCTTGGTTAGCTGTAATAGTATCTGTTAAAGATAATACATATCTAACCGATGTAAATGTTCCGGCTATGATTGCTGCCACAACAGGAACAATTACAATATTTTTCTTAAACCACTCTAATTTACTTTTTGTTTTTTTCATTACTTATAAAAACCTTTAAAGATCCAGTTGACCCATTTGTCATATAGACCTTTAATTTTATTCCATATTTTTTTAATCATTTTTTTTCTCCTCAATTTCGTAAAAGAAGTTGTCTGTGTCTTCTGTTTGCCACTTCCTACTATCTTCTACATTCCACTCATTCGTTTGTACCTTCCAATCTGGAATCTCATCTTTAACTGTAAAAGATGGTATGTCCCAAATTAGTCTATTGTTAGGTTGTGCTGCATAATTGCCGTCGTCTAAAGCAAGTATGTGAGCGCACTTATGTTCGTGCGGTATTTCCGAATGATCGGTATCTAATATATTACTCTCTGGGTGTGCAAAATCAACAGTAAATAAGTAAGCACCACTGTGCCATTTTTTGTCTTTGCCTATGTACTTGCCGGATTGTCCGTCCAAGATATCCCAAGAAGTAACAGCAGGATAGTAACTAAAAGAATTCCAAAGCTGAAGTTCATCAAGTCGTCTTCGTGGTACTTCATCTGCCTTAAAACCCCGTTGAATAAACGCGCTAATAGGGAGGCGATAAAATACTGCACCACTCTCCATAATACAGTGAAAGAGTATAGCACGCCCAGTAATAGCTGTAAGGCCGAAGATAATACAGTCTTCAACTTCTCCATGATGCTTTTTAAGATCGTATAAATATTCTCTCTTAATTTGTGCATATGTTACAGGTATGTTTGCGTTTAAATAAGCCATAGTTAGTCATAAATATCTCCCCATGTTGACCCCGACTCATAGTCAACTTTGTTAGGGACTTCCAAACTAACAGCATTTTCCATAATTTCAACAATTTTTTTAGCGTGCTTTTCAGACTCAACTGAAACATCTAATTCGTCGTGAATTTGTATATGAGCTACAATACCTTCTTTATATAATTCTAACATAGATTTTTTTGTCATATCTGCTGCAGATCCTTGTATTAATTTATTTAAAGATTTGTAAGTATAAGCTCTTTTAATCCCTGGTCCGTGTTCCTGTAGTGCTTCTTCATGAGGCAAGGCTTTGTGCATACCAAATTGATTCGGTTCCCATAGATGAAACCTACAAAGTCTACCAAGTAAAGTTCTAATTTGACCACGTTCTTGAGCTCTATTAGATGCGCTACTCATCAACTGTTTAACAAAAGGTACTTTAGCGTGATACTGCTCAAACAATTCTGCAGCTTTTTCTTTTGATACACCTAACTCAGCTTGTAGTTTTGCTTTACCCATACCATAGAATAATCCTAAGTTAATTGTTTTAGCTTGTGATCTTGGTATGTTAGCCATTTCAGCTACAGTCTTGTGGAAGTCTGTATTAACATCATCTTTATAAGAATCAACAACATCATAGACTGAAGGAAAATTATGTAAGGCTGCATAGTGAACAACGAGCCTTGGTTCTTGTTGAGAGTAATCAAAACAACCCCAAGTACATCCTTCTTCAGGTAAAAATAAAGATCTAATCATAGGTCCTAGATCCTTGTTTCTTGCAGGTAGTTGCTGAAGATTCGGATTTGAGTAAGAAAACCTCCCCGTAACTGTACCACCTTGATCAGATCTAATTTGATTTATATCTGCATGTATTCGGCCTTTGTTTTCGTACCTTATAATCGTATCAATAAATGTCGTATGAGCCTTGTTTATTTCTCTAGCTTTTGCTATTTTCTGTACTAACGGATTATTATGTTCTTGTAAAAAGTTTTTAGTAAAGGAGGGTGACTGTGATTTTTCGGTTCTTTCATAAGGCAAAGCAAGTTTGTCAAAAACTTTGGCTATCGATCTTGCTGCCCATATTTGCACATCTATACCTGTTTCTTCTTTTACTTGGTACATTAATTGCTCTTCTTGTGTACATAGTTGTTGTTTCAATTTATGAGCTCGTTCGATATCGACACGAACCCCTTTAAATTTCATATCAACTAAACAAGGGAAAAGATCTGTCTCAAGATTAAATATAGATTCTATATCTTGATGTATAATTTCTTTTTTAAATGCTTGCCATAATTCTAAAGTTAACTCTGCATCTTTTTCTGCATAAGCTCCAACGTGCATTGCCGGTAGTTGCCACATATCTGCTTTTGGATCTAGTCCTCTAGACTTAGCCTCTTGATTTAAAGCTTGTTCATTTTTACCATGGCCTAAGTAATCCCAAGAAACAGAGTTTAAAGAATATTGAAATCTATTTTCATCTACTAAGGAAGCTGCAATCATTGTATCAACAATCAAACCATTTATTTTAATACCCATAGCTTTAATCCAACATACATCGTACATTGCATTGTGAAATATTTTTATGGCATTTGTTGCCATTATATCTTTGAACCATTCTAAAGTTTTCTTTCGATCCATATTAGGTCCTGAGCCGTGAGCAATTGGAAAATAAAACTTTCTTCCAGGTACAGCTACAGCTATACCTACAACTTCACCATTACCAATAACTGCTCCAGATCCTTTCTTTTTAAGATCAGGATCTCTTGTTTCTAAGTCGACTGCTATTTCTTCATATTGACGTAAATCAGGATATTCTTCAGGTTCAATCCATTCAGTCTGTGCTGTAAATAAAGGTACTCTCATTTCTTTTTCCTTTTCATATCTTTTAATTTCTTAATTTCTAATTCGCAATAATGTATTATCTTTTCTAGATCTTCTATACCATTTTTTGTAAGATATCTACACACATATTTTATAACGTTCCCTTGGAAGAACGAAAGATTATTTTTTGAAATAAATTCATAAGGTTGAATGTGAAAATTTTTGTAATGTTTTCCTCCTATTTGCTTTTCTTGTGGTTCTAGATCTTTGAATATACTACTATCCGTCATAGTTGATAACCGTACCTTTCTTTTGCTGGTTTTAAGACATATAGATTATGTTTAGATCGAGTTGCTCCTACATACCAAACTCTATGCTCCTCATCCTCTTTGTCTTGATTTAACTCTACTGAGTCTCTTATTTTTTTGGTATTATCTAAAACTAAAATAACATTATCTTCTTCTCCACCTTTTGCTCCGTGAATGGTTGATACTTCTATTCTAGGTTCGTCTGATAATTTTTCTTTGTTTCCTAACATTGTTCTTATGTAGAAACATTCTTCTTGATCTGCGTTAACAAAAACTTGATACCATATATCTTTTTTAGAATAACAAATATCTTCTATAGTAACATCTGATTTATTTTTTAATTCACTTTCAGGAAAATCTTTAGCTAGATAATCAAATACATCCTTACAATCAGATATTGTTATAGTATTACCTTTTGTAAGTTCTCCCCATTTTAATATACATTTATATAATTTTGCATCATAACTTTTTCCGTATTTTGTTTTATAATACATACTTTTTTCTCTAAGCTGTTTACAAATTTTATCTCTTCGATAAGTTGTTCTTGTTAAAATTAACCACCTATCTTTAGTTAGATCTAGATTATCTGTATCATAAATATATTCTACCTTACCTTCGTTTCCTTTTTTAGCTAGATAGTTTTTTTCTTTCCTTGTTTTAATTCTACTTAAGATAACATTTGAAAGATTCTGTACAGATAGAGGAACTCTTTCTGATTGATCTAATACTATTTCATCTGCAGGTTCATTTAAAAATCTTTTAACATCAGCACCCGCCCAAGCAAATATAGCTTGGTCATCGTCTCCTGCTAAAAATAAATGTTTACATTTTGTTTTTAAAACATCAAACATGTTCCATTGGATAGGTGATAGATCTTGGGCTTCATCAATAAAAATATATTCTAATTCTTGGCAATCGTTTTTCTTTTTAACAAACAAATCAATCATATCATTAAAGTCATATAAGGTATTATTTTTTTTAAAATTATTATAATTCAAATAAATATGTCCAAGTGTTTCATAATCTATTTCTCTACTCCATTCATTGGAGTTAAACTCTTCTTCTACTGAAATATTTTTTACTCTAGCTTTATTAATAAGTTTAAAGTATTCACTATTAAAACTTAAATAACCACTTTCATCTCCACCGTCAGTAACTCTTAAATTTAAATCTCTACCTATTTGTTCGTAATGTTCGGATTGCATTACTCTATCTTCGCTCATACCAATAGTTTGGAAGGCAAAAGAATGTAGTGTTCTAAAATTTTGTAAGTCATCTTTACTTAATAAATGAGATACTTCTTTATCTTCTAATAATCTTTCTTTAGCTTCCCTAGCTGCTTTCTTTGTAAACGCAAAGTAGCCTATTTTTTTGGGATCTATCTTTTCATTTAAAATAAAGTTTTTAACGTGATTTAATAAAGTTGTTGTTTTACCTGTACCTGGAGGACCAAAAATCTTTGTAATCATTAATATATATCCTCTTTAGATTTAAGAGGTATTATCTCACCTTTAGTTACACTTAGATCTCTAGATTGAATAGGTATCTTAACCACAGATACGGCAGGATATTTACTATCCTCGTTTCCATCTTTTTTAGGAAATCTTTTCTTAATAGCAAACTCTGCTTTAAATAAAGTTTGCATCATCTCTGCTGTTCTATCTCTTTTTTCTTTCCATTCTTTATTCTTCAATGAGTTATAAAAATTATTATAAGTAAAGAAAGCTTCATCACCATCAATTAAAGTTGCACCACTTTTAAATGCAGCATAGTTTTCTGCTTTAGGACCTTTAAGATAAGCAATTAAATATTCATCTAATAGTTCTTCAGGAGTAGTTCCTTTTGGTGGAGATGTAATTAATTTAGGTGGAAATAAACCATCTAATATATCTTGAAAAGCATCTTGTTTTACTTTTGGAGGTACAATTCCTGCTGAGTTACCAATGATGGCTCTAAGTTCATCTTGAATAATAATTTGTTTTATAGTCTTTGCTCTAACTTCTTTTGTACTCTCACCTACAGTAACGTTAAAAGTATATTCAGGTTCTGGATAATTTATTTTTTGTAAACCAGTTAAAGGAGGAAACACTTTTCTTTTATCTGATAAGTATCCAAATCTTCTATGTTTGCATTCTGCCTTTACACAAACAGGTTGGATAGGATCTTCATTACAAGTATGTCCCTTCATCTCTCTTTTCCAAGAGGCTAGTTTCTTTTTAGTTTTTTCTTCTGTCCAATCTAAAATACCTTGCGCATTTGTTTGAAAATATTTAGTTGGAGCTGCTTTAACCATCTCTTCCCAATTATCTGGGTATTTCTTTTTAGCAAATACTGCGTAGTTATATAAAAATCTATCTCGGCCATCACTAAGTTTTTCTTTTGTTAGTATACCTAAACAAGGAGGACCATCAGAAAATTCTTCACTTCCCCCACTTAGTATTTCTTTCATATGAGTAATACCAAATTCTTCTAGTTCATCTGCTGTATAAGTATTAGCATCAATAACTTGTACAAATTGATCAAAAGTAAAAGGGACTCCATCAAAATTAAAAGCTGTTCGTTCTGTTTTGTTGTAGTAAGGAATATTTATAAATTGTCCATCAACGTATTTACCATCAGAGTCTTTTCCAAGTTCTGTTTGTTTAGGATATATCTCTATGTTAGTTGGAAGTTTTAAAGCAAACAATAATTTCTCTAAAAAATTTCTTATAGTAGCAGCTTTGATAGGTTCTTTTAGAAATACATATAAATGCATTCCACCACTTTTAGATTTAATAGGAACTAAAGGTAGTTTGTATTTTTGAATAATATCTAAATATTTTTTAAAAGGAAAATCTTTATAGCTATGTTGTTTATCATCTATATCAATGGCACCAAATCTTGCCATACCTTGATCATCACACGGTTGAATACCTATAGAGGTAGATCCATTTAAATGTTCTAAGTAATCATTTTTTGTAATAGCTCTATGTACCCATTTATATATAGGTTTAGCTTTGCCTGTAGAAGGATCTATAGTTGTTTGCGATAAATCTGCTACACCAAAATTTCTTTGTAAGCCTGAAAAAGCTTTTATAAATATATCTTCCATAAATTAAATAGTATGGGCGACTTTCTTCGCCCATACCGATGTTAAAAAACTAGAAGTGTGTTCCTGTTTTATTTTCCGTTTTGTTAGCTTCGCCGTGTTTAACTTGAACGTCTCCTTTAGAAACGCTTTCAGAAAAACTTTTACCTTGTTGATAAAGCGCAGCATCTTCAACTGCACCGACTTTACTAATTTCCCATCCAAACCAAGTTCCTTTATCATTAGACTGTTGAACAGTTCTTAATTGATAAATGTGGCTATAAGATGCCGGAGTAAATAGACCGTTTTTACCCTTCATTTTTATACTAGACACCATACTATTCCATTTTCTGCTTATCTTTAATTGAGTTGATTTCATTGAAATCAAAGCAGTTGATGGATTTTCTGAGTTAACTATTACAAAGTGACTTGCTGTCTTTTCTACATAGTTACCATTTGGTAATCTATCTTTATAAGAAGCATCTCTTTTAGTTTTAGTTAAGATGTCGCTTGAAGAAGGGTGTATTCCTACTGGAGCACCTGATCCTTCGCCTCTGTCTTGCCATTCAATGTATTCTAACTTGTAATGACAAGGCACCACTTGGATCCCTTTTTCACCGTCAAACAACTCTCCTGTAACAGAGTTGAAAATCATTCCAGGTTCTGCACCTTTAATGTATTTCCCATCTCTCTTATTAACTTCTGGAGATAGTTGTCCTAGTATTTTAAGAAAAGGTAATGCAAGATCATCATGACCTATATTACCTAATCCTTTATCTGCATCTGCTTCAAACAGATTGACAGACAATGCACCAGCTGTAGCTTTGTTTGCTATGTCCGATGTTCCTTGGTTCTTTGTTCTTTTTTCACTACTCATGATTATTCCTCCTATGTTCTAGTGATTTTTGTTCGGCTTCCTGCGAACACGTTAAATAAGTCCGTGGGCATCTCTTGTCCAGCTTCAAGACGCTCACGAACTAGTGCTTTGAGGGTCATGGGTTCAACCTTTAACTTCTGGACAGGTTGATATCCATTCCCTACCGCAAGGTCAGCATATTCTGCAGCCTTGTTATCTTCGTTACGACCAAAGGAAACAGTAACCTCATTTTTAATAAGATCACCCAAGCCGTTTTTACGAAGCCAGTTAAATGCTTCTTCCTTCTTTGCTACAGGAATTGAAGCACCGTAGACGGGTTTCACTTCTACAGCGGATCCGTCTGCTAATTTCAATGTAGAGACATTCATTTCAACCATCATAGTTGGAATGACTTCAGATGAAATTACATCTGCCTCTTGTTTAAGTTTTTTTAGATTATCTTCTGCGTCTTTAACTTGATCTTCTAGACTACGAAGTTTTAGAACTTGATCGGATAATGATTTAACATCATTCGTTTGTTCTATAGACTCTGACTTATCTTGTTCAAAGTTTATTTGGTTCATGTTTTCTTCTCCTTGTTTATTTTTTAACTTTCTGCTTTCTTGTAAACAATTATTTTATCAATGTCAATCTTCAATAGCTCCTTTTTCATATAAATTAATTTCAACGGGATAGTAAGTTTTCTCTTGTTTATCCCACTTTAATAAATTAAACTTACCATTCGTTTTATCTGCGACAATTGCGCACGCTACACCAATAATTGCAGGGTCACCTGTAAGTAATAAATAATCTTTTGGTGTATAATTTTCTAAAAGTTTTCTTAATCTAAAGATTAAAGGACCTGGAGATAGCACAATTTGTGAGAATTCAGGTAAACAAACCTTGATTTTACCATACCTTTGAACACCCATAATATTAAATTTAGGTCTTCCAGCTTGTGTACCAGGAAGTTCCTGTATTAAGAACACACTAGGTTCAGGACTTTTAATAGTTTTGTAGTCTAAAGTTTCTTTCGTTGACATATTCTATTTGTTTATATATAAAATAATTAGAAAGATAAAGACTAATATTACTATGAATTATAAGTTTAAAACAAAGCCTTATGAGCATCAAATAACTGCGTTAGAAAAGTCGTGGAATAAGGAAGTATTTGCCTATTTTATGGAGATGGGTACAGGTAAATCTAAAGTTCTTATTGACAATATTTCTATGCTTTATGATAAAGGTAAAATCAATGCAGCTTTAATTGTTGCTCCAAAAGGGGTATATCAAAATTGGTATGACACAGAAGTTCCTGTCCATATGGTTGACCATATTGAAAAGAATATGGTGCTTTGGAAAGCTAATATTAATAAAAAACAACAGTCAAAATTAAGTACTTTGTTTGAAGAAACACACAAACTTAAACTACTGATTATGAACGTAGAGGCTTTTTCTACTAAGAAAGGACTAGACTTTGCTTCTAGTTTCTTGAACAGTCATCAAACATTAATGGCTATTGATGAATCAACTACTATTAAAAACCCAGATGCTAAAAGAACTAAGAATATTGTAGCTCTAGGTAAAGCTGCTAAATACAGAAGAATACTTACAGGTTCACCAGTAACTAAATCTCCATTAGATTTATATAAACAATGTGAATTTTTAGATGAGTTTTTATTAGATCATGCTTCTTATTATTCATTTAGAACAAGGTATGCTGTTATGAAGACAGCTAATTTTGGTGGTCGATCTGTACAAATTGTGGTTGCGTATAGAAATTTAGCAGAATTATCTGAAAAGCTATCACCTTTTTCTTATCGTTGTTTGAAAGAAGATTGTTTAGATTTACCTGATTATACTTACACAAAACGAATCATTCAATTAACACCTGAACAACAAAAGATATATAATCAAATGAAGCAAGTTGCTCTAGCACAACTTGATGGCAAAATGATGACAACACAATCAGCTATGGTTCAGTTAATGCGATTACATCAAATTACTTGTGGCCATTTTACAGCTGATGATGGATCAATTAAAAAAATTAAGAATGATAGATTGTCTACTCTAGTAGATATATTACAAGAAGTAGAAAACAAAGCAGTCATTTGGGCTCACTATAGAAATGATATTGCTTCTATCATTGAAGCTGTTGAAAAAACTTTTGGTAAAGATTCTTATGTAACTTATTATGGTGATACAACAAATGAAGAAAGACAAAATGCTATTAAACAAATCCAAGATCCTAATAGTAAAGTTAGATTTATAATTGGTACTCCTCAAACAGGTGGTTATGGTATTACTTTAACCGGTGCAAATACTATGGTTTACTATGCTAATGGTTATGACTATGAGAAAAGAATTCAATCTGAAGCTAGAATTAATAGAGCAGGCCAAACTAGAAAAATGACTTACATAGATATTATTGCTGAAAAAACTATTGATGAAAAAATAGTAAAAGCACTTCGTAATAAAATGAATATAGCTACTAAAATTACTGGTGATGAATTAAAAGAATGGATCTAAAGTTTTTGTAAGAGAATTAAAATAACACCACCCATACCAGATATAACAGCTCCCATAGATACTAATAATATTCTTTCTACTCTAGTAATTTGTGATTCTAATTGATACATTTTGTCATGAGTTTGTTTCTGCATAATTCTGCAGAGTTTTTCGTGTGATTCTATTTTTTGTAATGCGTTATCTTTAGCCATTAAAAACTCCCTGAAAAACTTGTTGGATCTGCTGAATATTCTTCCATAGAACTAGCACCATCGAAGTTACCACCTGAATCAGTATTTTCAAATCCAGAATCAGATGTTATATCTAATCTTCCTTTTCTTTGATCTATTAATGTTTGACCTTGTTGTTTAGCAAAGTCAATTGCACTTTCATATCCAGCTGATCTAGCCATAATATTAGGTACACCATATAATGGATTCATAAATAAACCTGCAATGTCTCTAAATCTTATAGGCATTCCTTCGTAAACACCAATACCTTGTTTCATTGGATCTATGATTTGATCATCACTGCTAGATCCTTGGTCCTCGATTATTTTAGGCATGATAGGTGCTGTATAATCCACGGCTGCGATACCTTGGTTTATAGGTTGAGGTCTACTTGAGATACCTTGGTCTGCATAAAACTGTAATAATTGATTAATGTCCATAAATTATCCTAAACTAAAAATCGTCTCCAAATGCTTTTAACTTATCTAAACTTGAAAGTAAATTATATTGCTGTCTTAAAGGTTGTCTAGAAGCTACTAATTGTTGATTTACAGGAGTTCCTGTTATTTGTGAAGGTAATGTAGCTTGCGGGGCACTTGTATCTCTTGTTGGTGCTTTCATAGGTAAGCTTCTTATTTCAGGAACTTCAGGTGTTAATATTTCATCAATAAGATTTTCTAAAGAATTTTTAGATTCCTCTAAATCATATTGATAAGTGTCTTTTCTAATGTCATCAAAAATATCTTTTAATACATCAATATTATCTTCAAAATTAAGAGCCGCTTCTGGGTTTTCTACTTCTAATCGTTTAATCAAGGTTTTAAATCTTTCTTCAGAATAAGAAGGAGTTTTAAACCGACCTTTCATTAATAGTCTTGTATCTGATTTTGTTAAACGTTCTTCTAAAATTTTTCTTACATCTCTTTTACTAATACCAAGATTTTCAGCATCTCTTAAAGTTGTATACATTTTTTGTTGGGAATCAAAAGACTCTATTAAATAATCTTTAAATGCTGATATTTTTTGTTCAGGAGAAGTTCTAGCAGAAAAAACTTCTCTAGCAAATTTACTACCTATAGCTTGTTTATCTTTATTGTAAGAAGTTAATATAAAAGGCATACTAGATAATGGTTTTACTTCTTGGACACGAATACCTGACATCATAGCAAGTAGTTCATCTCTTGTGTTTCTTGCAGTTCCTGCATCAGTAAAAGTTCCTGTTGCACCTTGCCACACTCTTCTTGCTTGTGAAAAAGCTCCTGGTTCTAGTCCACCCATAATATGATCTAAACCTTTTGCAATTTTAGTTTGTAAATCATCAGTTGGATAAAATATCTTACTACCTGATCTTGTTTGACCATTTCGAACTATTAAATCAAACACTCTCTCAGTACCAATTGATTCAGTTACAAAAGGTGCAAAAAATTCACTTAAAGCTCCAGGTCTTTTACTAACAGGATCACCAAATAAACTAGCCATAATTTTTTGATTTACATTATCTTTATTTAAAGATCCTTCTGCAAAAGAACCTAATATAGCGTTAAAAGGTCTTATTAATGAATCATATGGATTAGAATATGAAAAATTAAAATATTTAAATTTACCATCTAAATCAGGTTTAGATACAGGAATTAAGGTAGCATTTTTTTCGTACGTTGGAATAAAAGATCTTTTAGCTGCTTCCATTTCTTCATCACTTACTCCTGTTACATATTGTGCTGTTTCACTAACAACTTTACCTATTCCTCCTAATGTTGCTGAAGCCCCAATAACTCTTCTAGCACCCATTTGTCTAATATATGGATTCGTGCTTGTTAATTCTCTAGCACCAATAGTTAAAACATTTGAAGTTGTTCTTAATATTTCTGCAGGGAAAGCTACGAAATTACCAATAGGTAATCTTCTAACTGCTTGAACAATTAAAGGAACTTTACTATATGTTGGTATAGTATTAGTTACCAAGTAAGCAGATACTTCTTTAAGAGCTTCTTCAGCAGTTTTCTTTTGTCCCGTGAATATACTATTTTCTACAAAATCTTCTTTAGCTACTGTTTTGTACCAATCTCTAACATTATCTAATACTTGATTAGGTGTAGCTTTAGGATCACCAAAAGCTGTTTTTAAAGAAGATTGATAAAATTTATCAGAATAAACTTTCCATAAATTATCTCCTCCTTGATAAACATCTACAAATTTTTTAACAATAGGACTGTTCATAAACGACTCAAAAGAGATAGCCCCATCCTTTGCTTTATTCATAATAGATCGAATTTCATTTACTTCTATGTTTTGATCAAGAACACCTCTTCTAACCATATCGTCTATTTCAGTATTTAATTTTGTTAAATTAGTTTTAGTTCCTGTAAATATATCTTCTGCTACTAATTTCCATGAGTCACTTAAAGAAGCTCTTCCTCCAATTAACCCACTCATTAAAGGAAAGAAAGAAGCAGTTGTAACATTTCTAATTTGAGTCATAGGAGAAAAAATAGTTTTAGCAATTTGAGCACCTGCTTTTAAACTCATTAAAGATTTATAAAAAGGAAAATCAAAAAAGTTGTCAAAAGCTACTTTTGTTTCCGCTAATGCATTTGCTATTTCTGGAAAAGTGTATAGTGTTTCATCTCCTTCTTTAAATAAACTACTTTTAAACATTACATCTTTATTTGGGTCTACTAAGCTACCTTTGTTCATATATGATTTAATAGGTTGAAGATTAGGTTTTGCTGTTTGATCAAGTTTACTAAATAAAGCACCTTTATCTTTTAATATTTTTTCAACTCCATCAAAATAATTTTTAGAATAAAATTGTTTGGCTTGATACATTACTGTATCTACTAAAGCATTATCATAATCTTTTATTCCAACTTTTGCATTTCTTTCTGTATTTAAAAATCTTTTAATTGCATCAGGAAAAGTTTCACCTGGTTTTAATAAGCTAGGTTTAATTGCTTCATCTGTTTGTAAAATTCTACCTATTCTCTTAACATAGTTATCTGGATCTACACCAGCTCTAATAGAAGCATTTTGTATATTTTTTAATAAAGTGTCTGAATAACTATCTAATTCTTTTTCAAATACTTCTTTGTATTTACTTGTATTGGTTGCGTCTACTTGTTTTGTAGCTCTTTTAGTTATTTCTTCTAAATAATTAGGGTTTTTTCTAACAATACCTTTAACAGCCGCTAAGGCTTTGCTTCCTATAGGCCCTGTCGTAAGATCGTATTGAAATTTTTTATTATTAAATGCTGCAAATCTTTGTTTAAAAAAACCATCCATTTGATCTGTTAAAGCTCTAGCTAAATCTTCTTGAGAATCTACAGGGTTTTTAGATAATAGATTACCATGTCGTGCGTTTGATTTTTTAAGTATTTCTTTTAATTGTTTTACTTCAGATCTAACAGACGGATGAACTTCATCTAAAGTATTTTTAATTGCTTTAGGTCCTTGTGCTAAAATATAATCCGTAATTTTGTTTTTTTCTGCAGTTAAATTATCCATAATATTGGTATAATTACCTGTTCTTGTTGCTTTATAGGTTGCTACATCATATATATTAGTTTTAAATTTAGAAGTTACATTGTATAAAGTATTATCAATTCTTTCTTGAATTCTTTTTAAAGACTTAACTTCTGCATTAGCAGCTGTTTCTACTTGTGTTTGTAATTGTTTTACTTCTGAAAATTGAGATTTACCAGCAACAGTAAACTGTTGTTTTACATTATCTATTTTTTTTAAAACTTTTTCAGTAAAAGTACCTGTATTAACATCAAATTCTTTCCATTTGCTAACAGGAGGTAAACCTGTTTTATCATAAGCAAGATCTAATATTCTACCACCTTTTTTTGCTATATCGGCTACTAAAGGTTTTGTTCCTTTTCCTGCAATACCTACAGCTAAAGGATTAATAATAGTTTTATCTAATTGAGTAAGTACTTTTCCAACTACTGGAGCAACTGTTTTTACTGCAGGGCTAATACCATATTTATAACCCAATGTTCCTGCGGTAGGTAATAAAGTTATACCTCCTCCTAAAACAGCACCTTCTGCACCAAATTTTAATTTTTGTTTAAATACTTCAGCAGCTCTTTCTCTACCTTCTAATTCATCTATGTTTTTAGATTCTGTTAAACCAACTGCTTCGGATAAAGTTTTTTGTTCACCTGGATTAGATACTGCCAAATCCAATGTACCCGATATTGCTCCAAAATAACCTGCTCTTTTTGCAAGTTCTGCTCCTTTGGCGCCTATACCTACTAAAGAGGGGTCTGATAGTTTTCTGAAATTAGTTCCTTTAAGAAGTTTCATTCCTCCACCTATTTTTGATGCAACACCTAAAGGTAATCCAAATTGGACTAAAGTTTGTACAACTTCTCCTATTCCTGTTTTTGCATCTGGAGTATATTTATCAAATAAATTATCTATTTTTTTAGTTAAGTTTGTATCTAAAGCATAATCAACAGGTATCGCACCCAAAGTTAATAAACCTTGAATAGCATCACTAGCACCACCAACAGGAGCTCTTACAATATCTGCAATATAATCACCAAAAGTAGGAGAGGTATCAATACTTATTATGTCTGTTTTTTTAGGTTCATCTAAACGTTCTGATAAACTTAATAATTCATCTATGGTTGCCATAGAACCTCCTAAGATTTCTGAGGTGGTAATATTAAATTAACCCCATATTTTAAATTAAAATCATTAATATCTTTTTGAGTTCTAATATAAGAAAAATCTTGTAGAGCATCTGCACTATTAGCAATTAATTGTATAATATCATTTGTAATTTCTCCAGGTAATCTGTCTCTTAATTCAGCAAAAGATAGTTTTTCTACAGGTTTAGTAGGAAACGCATTTGACTCACCAGAAGTTTCTGTAACTTCTAAATTATTTTGTTCCATTGTTTTACCTTCAGCATCACCACCTATTTGTTTCATAACTCTACCACCTTCTTTAAGTCCATATAATGAACCATATCCGCCTTCTCTAAGAACATTTGTTATGATGGTGTAATTTTTTATTGCTGTTTGTAATTTTTCTTCTTCTCTCTTGTTTCTGTCTTTTATGGCAGATAGTTTTTTAATTTCCGATTGATACTCAGTTAATGTGTCAGGAGTTTTTGCAAATTGTATTGCTAATGCTTTTATACCTGCATCACTATCGTCTTTAAATACACCTTTTTCATAAGCGTTATATATTGCTTTTTCTGAAGTTGAGGCTGTTCCTGCTTTAACTTTTTCACCTAACATAGCAAATTCTCTAACAGTTCTTTGTGTTCCAGTCGGTTGATCAGCTTTAATTTTAGCAATGTCTTTTTCTTTAGCTACTTTATATGCAGTTAATGCAATATCTCTATCTTGTTTTCTTTTTTGTCTAGCAAGTTTTAAACCTTCATTTCTAGCAACATCTAATTTATCTGCAATAGAACCTTCTGAACTAATAGCCTTTCCAATTAAAAGAGCTTTTTCAGCTGTTGATATAGAGGGACCTAATACTTCATTTAAAACTTCAATTTCTTTTTGAACTTCAGTTTGTTCTGATTCTTTATAAGAGGAATCTTTAGCTTTAGCTTTAGCTTTTTCTTTTTCTTTTTCTGCTTCTTTTTGCGCTACAATTCTATCTAATTCAGCTTGTGCAAAACCTTCAGCCATTTCTTGTTCTTTCATTTCTTGTGTAGGAGAAACATAAAGATCACGAGGAAGACCTGTTTCTGCACTCAATTTCCTATCATCATAAAACTTCTTTTTACCTCCCCTTGGAAAAAATCCAGGTGCTATACCTATTTTTCTTCCTTCGTCAATATACTCTTGTGCTTTTAACATATCTTCTGAAGTTGCAGTTTCATCAAAAGCGTAATCAGGTCCACTCATTTCCTTTAATCTTTTGTATCCTTCAGGTGTGTATGTGGATTTTGCATAAAAATCTACTAAAGCCCCTATTCCTGTTCCTACACTAGCTGCTGTACCATAAGCACCTAATGGAAGAACTCTTGGGTATTTACCGAGAACTCTTTGAAAACCAGTAGGTCTTGGTGGTCCTTGTACTGGTCTTTGTGGTCCATATGGAGTTTGAGCTAAATTTGTTTTTATTTGAGTTGGTTCACCATAGTATTCCATTCCAGGAAAAGCAAAACCTGTTCTACTTCCCATAGGATTTCCTTGAATAACTCCACCACCTATAGAATAATTAGGTCTTCTTTCAACATGAGACATAATACCCGTGCCTTGAGTTGAGCCACCTCTTTTAAACATTGGTCTTTTAAATACATTAAACATTATTTGAATAAACTCCCCAAACCATAAATAGTAGCTGCGCCACCTAATGCTTGACTTAAAGGACTAGCTGTTCCACCAGCTGCTCCTGTAGTAGAAGACATATAAGGTTGAGGGTATCCAGACATTAATCCACCAATTGTAGAACCTAAGAATTGCATTCTTTGGTATGGCTCGTAAGCAGATTCTCTTGCTCCTTGAGCCGCTGCATCGATTACAGCTTGTTGGTATGCAAGGTTTTGAGTTCCCGCAGCACCTAATTGTTGTTGTGTTGTAGTTGCTAAAGAAGGTTGTAATGAAGCTAAACCTGTAGCTTGTTGTTGTGCAAGTCCTGCAGCTTGTTGCGCTTGTTGAAATCCTTGTTGTCTTAATTGTGCTTCTAATAAACCTCTGTCTTGTAAACTTTGTGCACCAAACTCTGCAAGTTGAACACCTTCTCTACCACCACCAAATGCACCTGCACCAATTGCACTAGCTGCTATTTGTTGTTGAGCAATTTGTCTTTGTTTATCAAACTCTGATAATGTTGCACTAATAACTTCTTGTTGATAAGGAGACTCAAAATCTTGATAAGCCGTTGGTCCCATATAGTCTTGTGCTTTTTGTAAGAAAGGTTGATAGCCTGCAATTCCTGTACCTGTTCCTACTCCAGTAACTGCTCCTTGCTCATTAAATTGTAATGTACCTAATCCAGCTTGTGTTGCTGCTTGTTGTTGTGCTGCTTGAGCCAAAGGTCCTTGACCCGCGATTGTTGGTGCAAAGGCACCTACATTTACTGGCTTTGCGGCTAGTTGCGCTGCAACGTCTAAATACTTTTCACCGGCTGCTTCTAAATAGGGTGCTGGTTTTGATATAGTTACTTGTTCTGCCATTATGCTATGCCTTGTTTTTCTGCTTGTTTCATTATGTTATATAGCTTTTGTGCTCCTGTTTCAACATCTCCATTACCTATTCCTCTAACAGCATCAGCTGTCATAACGAACTCGTTTTTAGATAACATTGCAGGCACATCATCTGCTTTTTCTTTAATACCTACAGGCACAAAACCACCTGTATTCCTATAATCTAACTCGGTTATTCCACCTTGGTTCTTTCGAACAGGAACCTCGGATCCCATCATATAACCTATTCTACCACCTTCTTTAAATCCTTTTACTTTTAAGAAAGCTTTTAAAGCAGATTCGTCTTTTTTAAACTTACCTGGGTTTTTGAATATTTTATATAATTGAGGCATAGTAAATGTTCGATCACTACCACCTTGTTTAGCTAATGTTTTAAATAAGAAAGATTTTTCTGCTCTAGTAAAAGGAGACAAAATTCCGCCAATTCCACCACCAGTTAATAGTTCATCTGTATCATCTTGCATAGGATTAATACTTATAATACCTTTTCTTTTTTGAGGACTAAATTTTGGATCACTAGGATCATCACTTCCTTCAAAGAAACCTATTCGACCACCATCAGCTTTTTTATTTAATTCTCTATCTAATTCATTTAACATATCTTCTATTTCTTTTTCTTCATCAATTTTTATGTAAGGTCCTTGATCTGTATATGGACCAGGTTTACCGACACCAAATTCTATATCTGTAATTTCATTTACCATTGTAGGGTTTTCTTCAACTTCTTTTTTTAAAGCTTCTAAATCGATACCATCTTCATCTTTTTCATCTAAGGTAATACTTGGAACACCAAAAGGTGTTGAACCTGATTGATACTTAACTCTTCCACCTTCTTTTAATCCAAAGGCTGCGGGTGTAATAATGTCTGCATAATAATCACTATATCTAGCTTTGTCTGCTTCATACATTTCTTCTGTGTACTCATCTGCATCGCCAACTAACTCTGCTTCTTCAGCTAATCTTTTTGCATCGAGATAAGAAACACCACCTGCAATGGTTGCACCTATTGCTAGTTTATCTATTTGCGTAGATCCGTCTTTAGCTTTTGTTGTATAAATAGCTTTTAATCCTTGACCACCTAATTCTTTTAATCCTTGTCCCATTTCAGTAAAATCACCACTAGTAATTTTTCCAAGGGATTTTTTAAATGCAGAAGAAGTAGTAGCTTCAGCTGAAGTTTTTGCAATTGGATCT
>Ga0208162_1000680_pt1 | contig 18826 bp, 9 predicted proteins | sample CB_VirMetaG_4_FD_184539 | JGI IMG/M metagenome (GOLD analysis project Ga0208162, IMG submission 184539) | Freshwater to marine saline gradient viral communities from Chesapeake Bay - CB_1508_1M Viral MetaG (SPAdes) (version 4) | ecosystem: Environmental > Aquatic > Marine > Coastal | place: USA... | reverse complement strand
GGTAGCCCTGCGTCTTCCGATGATGTAACGCAAGGGTTCAACTCATTTATCTTTAGAAACTACGTCTATGGGGCCTCAAATGGCTTGTACGGCATTGGTGGAGGACACTTGTTCGGCAACTACAGACTAAACCTCGATCAAAACAGAATTGAATTAGAGTCCAACGACAATATTTCAGAGGTGGTGATTGAGTATCTAGCAGACGAAGCTCGGTCTAAAAACCCATCTGTTCATGTGTACATCGAAGAAGCTCTTATGGCCTACATGTACTACAAGATTATTGAGCGTAAAGCTTCTGTTCCAGCCAACGAGAAAGCTAGGGCTAGACAGGAGTACTACAACGAAAGAAGAAAAGCTAACGCTAGAATGAAGTCGTTCTCTAAGGATGATGCATTGCAGACAATAAGAAAGAATTACAAGCAAGCACCTAAGTTCTAATGGCTATTGATAAGATCAAACTTAGAGGTCTAGCCAAAGACAAGGATGAGCGGCTATTTGTAGAGGGTGATTACCTTGATGCGTTGAACGTAATCAACTCTGGGACTGGAGAGTCTACAGAGGCTGTTCTTAAGAACGTAAAGGGGACCTCTGCTGCTTCTCCTTTGACTTCTGCTGACTCTATTCGCTCTGGCGATCAAAGGGTTATCGGAAGTGTGGGCGACCCAGTTAGAGGGTACGTCTACTTTTTTGTATGGTCAACCAACGCTAATGACCACTCAATCTACAGGTACAAAGCCTCTACTCACACATACGAGTTGGTACTCAGGAGCAGCGTTCTGAACTTTCAGCAAAGCGACTTCGTTCATGCCGAGCTTGTAAACGGAGAGTTCGAAAGGGACGAAAGAACACAGACCATTGTCTATTTCACGGACAACAGGAACCCACCAAGAAAGATTAATGTAGACAGGGCCATTCAAGATAACATCACTATATTTTACAGTGACGATCAGGTCTTCGAGTTTTTGTCTGTAGCCAAGACCCCAGCTGTCTTCCCTCCAACCGTGACCATGGATACGGATACGGACAAGGAGACTAATAACTTCACCAACAAGGTATTTCAGTTCGCCACTCAGTATGTCTACAAGGATGGCGAGGAGTCGGCGATTTCTCCCCACTCAACTGTGGTTCACCCTAAGTACATGGCGCTTCAGGGCATTAATAGCACTAGCGTTGACCAAGACTCTCTTAGAGAAGAAAACAGAGCGCTGATAGATACGAGATATACTTCCGTACAGGCTTTGTTCCAGTACAACAGACCAGAGGTGGTGAAGATGAAGGTGCTTGGCAGGATTGCAAACACGGGGAGTTGGTTTGTAATCGACGAGTTCGACCCAAGTGAAAACCTAGTAAAAGCTGACCCTCATGCTGACGGAGCTACTGCTACCGTTTACACAGCAGCAGATGGGGTGTACAGGTTCTACAATGACGGGCTGTACACGTACCTTGGCGCCGAGGTAACTGACAGGATCTACGATGATGTACCGCACAAGGCTACTACTCAAACACTGGTAGGGAACAGACTTATGTATTCTAGCCCTACGTCTGGGTATGAGAACGTAGTTCCTTCAGCAACGTTTACTGTAACGTACCATTCAGAGCCTACAGTAGATACCTACTTGGGGGATGATATCTTTAACGAATCGGACATATTCCATGACCCTGCCTTAACAAACAACTATGGAGAGGACAACGGGTTTGTGGTTTTAAACAGCAATGCGCTTCCGTCTCAATTAAATGCAAACTCTACGCTTACACTCACTGTAAGCTATAAGCCAAAAAAGTTCGGCATATTTGGGTATTATGACCCTAACCCCAGTGAAATCACAGACGAAAAGGCAGACCTCCCTCTGCTTAAGGTGAACCTCCTTGATGACGAAGGGAATGAATTGACTTATTTTTGTGGTGAGGCTACGGATAGCCAGGCAGCAACACCAGACTACGAGGGCCACGTGGAATGCTATATTGATCCACTTGCGGTTCAGTATGCTACGCTTACCGCTTCTGTTACTGTTCTTGAAGACACATCAAAAACAGATTACATGAACCTCCTGTTGGCGCAGGTGAGAAACCAAGTATTGAACTATAGTTTTAGCGGTTCAATCAATGGTGCGGTATCTTATGTGGAATGGCCGCTGAGATCTTCTGCTTCAGGAGGGGGACCTCTAACTGCCTCTCTTCGTTGCAAGCGATTTGATTTCTCTTTAGCGCTTGAAGATTCTTATCTTTCAGATCAATTTGGAGCGGCCTCAGCAAGCGGTGAGTCTATAACCCTTCAGTTCAAAGGCGGCAACTTCTTTATACCTCAATCTGAACTAGGCCAAGCATCAAATGTCGCTGGTCTTTCTGGTCAGCCTGGGGCTCCCTTTACGTCTATCCACACGTCCGCAGGCGGGGGTTCGGGCAGTTTTATTGAGGGTGAATTTGTCTCTGTAGAGCCATATTATTTCGGCCTTTATGAGCCAAACCTTATCAACGGCATTGATACTAACCACCCAGACGACATTACTCAGTTGCCTCGTGGCGGAACTGGATATCTAAATCAGGGTGGATACGACCTTACCAACTCGAACGCGTCTAACAGGAACGGAGCTAAAGACCTGCTGATCACATCTCTTCCGAACTCAGTCAGGAGAACATTTAAGGCTGGTTGTGTTCACGACATAGGTGTTGTTTACTTTGACAGGCATGGAAGGCCAGGCTTTGTGAATGAGTTAGGGAGTGTGTTCGTTGCTCCTTTCGGGGACAATAGTGCTAGGTATGACGGCGTTAGTGATTATTACAACGGACCAGCGGACATTGTAGTTACTCCCACTCACGACCCGCCTGATTGGGCTACCTCTTATCAGTTCGTCTACCCAGGCATGGGTACATTCAGTAAGTTTGAGACGTACACCGTTGGTGGTGGATTCACTCTTGCTGGTTCCACAACTGACGACAATATATACATCAGCTTAAACACGCTCATCAACTTCAGGGAACAAAAGGGAGCTGTTAAAAATTACACCTACACTCCTGGTGATAAGCTAAGAATCGTGAGCTACAAGGATGATGCTAACGGATCTACTCTCTTGTACACTAGCGAGGAAAGAATGTTCGATATAGTTGGGGTGGAGGAGTTTGCCAGCAGCCCAAACTTCAATCCGCCCGACCAGCAGGGGGCTATCTCAGATAACTCAAACTTCAGCGGAACATTCCTTAAAGTTCAGGAGTTGGCCCCAACAACAGGCGCTGACGACTTCGACGGGAGCAATGACAACTTGTTTAAAAACCAATGTCTCGTTGAGCTGCTCACACCAAGAAGCACGGTAGAAGACAAGGTATACTATGAGATTGGTAGTGTTCACCCTATCTCTACTCATGGAGATGCAATCACGCTTACAGAAGGCGATGTTCATTACAGGGCGGCTTCTTTGCTAGCCCCAGTGTACGACGATAGTGGATTGTATACCGCTGTGGCTGATGGTGGGGTCCCTCAACTCGATGACTTCGTAGCTAAAGACTACAATAAGTGGGAGTACACAGCTAGAAACATCGAGTCAATGGATGTCTCCGATTATGTTGCTTCTAGAGTGTGGAGCAAAGGAAGGGCGCACCTAACGAACGAGAAGGCTGCAACCATCAACTACTACAACAGAATATCATATAGTGAGGAGACGCAAGACGACTTGGGTGAAATCAAGTATTCTTCGTTCAACCCTGACTCGCTTTCTTACAAGGACCTCCCTAAGAAATACGGCGCTGTCAACTTCATCGGGAACTTCAATCAAAGCATCATTGCTTTGCAGGACAACAAGATGTCCATAATTCCTGTGAACAGAGGGATCATTGAGTATGCTGACGGTGACTCGAATATCTCTGTGAACAGTCAAGTGATGAATCAGCACAGGGAAGCTAACGCTGACTTTGGTGTAGGCCCACTTGATATCTGCTCGGTTCTCATCAAAGACGGAAGGGTATTCTTTGCCGACAGGTCAAGGCAAAAAATCATCATGGCTCTTGGAGCTGAGATGAAAGCTATTTCTGATTTGGAAATGTCATCTTACTTTGAGGGACAGTTTGACGGTCTCGCCAACGCCAACCAAGGACCAAACAGGATAATCAGTGGTTATGACCCAGAGGAGGACATGTACTATGTCACCATGGAGCCACGGAGTTACGACGCAGAGAACGAACAGGGCAGCGCCCCATACTCTGGAACTACCGTCGGGTTCGATATTGCAAACGGCAAATGGATCAGCAGATACAGCTTCTTGCCTACCAACTACGCCAACATAGACAACAAGTTCCTATCTTGTAAGCACGACTCAGCTAGGAATAATCTGTTCCACAAACATTCAAATACAACCACCTACAATACATTTTACGGAACTAATTATGCATCACAGCTTAGCGTGTTGTCTAAAATATCTCCGTCAGAAGTGAAGGTGTTTAACGCGCTTTCTCTTGAGGGGAGTGACAACGTATGGACACTCGCAGGAGCTGACACCAATCTTGGTACGGTGACTGGAGGAGCTACATTCACAGAGAAAGAAGGCTCCTTCTACGCAGACTTCCCCAGAAGCACAAAGGCTGGTTCAGATCAATCATATTACATCAACATTGGAACCCTAACGTTTGTATCTGGCTCTACGTCACCTGTATACACTTCTAACCTAAATCTTTCTAGGCTTCCTTTGCCGCTAGCAAAGAACATTAACTTGTTGTTGCCTTCACCAACGGGGCTTGTGGAGGATGTTCAGATAGATGCTATATCAGGAAATCAAATAACCTTTGACTTCTCTGCTTCCGATCCTTCTCTTGCAAACGCTGATGCAGATGGACTTCAGGTTTATGTAGGTCTAGACGCAGCAACAAACGGAGACTCGATTAGAGGAAACTGGTGTCAGATTGACCTCACCTTACCCGCAGGTGTTGCATCATCAGCAGCCGAGCGTGAGCTATATTGCGTAAACACACACATAGCTGGATCTAAGCTACATCACCCGAAAGGCCAACAATAACTATATTTGCAGAACATGGCAGTATTAGACGACATTATAAACAGCGGAATGATTGGGGACTCCCTTGACCTCAATGCTAAGTATGCTGGAGAAAGGGCAAGGATGAGAGCTGGCGAGCAGCGCATTGCAGATGCTAAGAGCAACCTTAGAGATATGAGGTTACCTGAGTTTATGCGACCAGAGCTTAGCTCAGCTGGTAAGCTGATGGCTGCTGATATGCAAACCGATCGAACAGCTCAAGCTAGAGATGATATCCAAAGGGCCTTTCAGGGGACGTTGGCTGCCTCTCAGGGCAATACCCGCCGTAGAGGATTGGCCCAAAAGTTGAGGGCTATGGGTGGTGCGCTAGGAGACCTCTTCCAAAAGGGTGAGGCTGCCCGAAGAGCTTCTGCGCAAGCCGTATCCCCAGAGATGCAGGCTGTAGGGAAAGAAGAGCGAGCTCTGGACAGAGAAAGAAAGATGTTTGACTTCAGAAAAGACAGACAGATTGAAGCCCTTGACGACCAGGGAACTAGACTGAAGGGGGCATATGGAGAGACGCAGGGCAACATTCAGGCTGATATGCTCAAGATGATTCGAGAGAATCCTGAGCTAGCTAATATCTTTAAGAGAGGTACTAGCCTTGGTGATGAGGGCAACAAACCTGAAAAGCGCAGCAAGACCGACAGGAAAATCGCAAGAAGTATCGACAGGATGAAGCTTGATGAAAGCAAAATTCAAGACATCGAACAAGACGATGAAGTGTTTGACGATGACTTGGACTTTTCTTCTTTGCTTAAGAATTCAAAAAAGCAGCCTGGTCAATTCAAGAATATCTTTGAATACATCAAGCAATTAAGAGGTTGATATGGCTGAGAACACAGGGACATTTTTTCCAGAGGCTGACAACGTAATCGCTCAGGTTCATAGCGACTTACTTCTGGCGCAGAAAAACAGATTAGACCAAGAGCAGGCTGCTAATACACAAGCGCTTGCGCTTCAAAAAGCTCAAGCATCCGCTGATACAGATGCTCAAAAGGCTGCCCTTAAAGCCTTAGAGGATCAAAGAAAGGCTGACGCTAAAACCCTTGAGAAACAAAAGAAGAGGTTAAAAGATATTCAGGATGAAGTCCCTGTGGCTTTCGGGACCATGTACGGTCAACAAGGCCGAACCGTTAAAGCCATGGCTGACGACCTTTCTGAAAACCTCCCTCAATACATTGAGGATTTCGGAGAGAGAGGCACCCTTCAGCTGATAGAGCAGATAGATCTTATGGCTGACGAGTTCGTGGATAGCTATACAAAGTCTCAAGCTGCGGCAAAGGAAGCTAATGACGAATTTATTGACCCCAAGAACACCGACGGTGAAGGCACGAGGCTTTTGTTCTCACAAGACGAGTGGATCCAAACTCAGAATATATTAAACGGAGGTGAAATCATTCCGTTTGAAGCTACTAAAGGGGGTTATGTAATAAATGGAATGCCCGCCGCACAGTTTGTGCGCCAGACCGTAGAATCTAACCTGGCTGCTGTCAAGACTGAAACGATTCCAGACTATTACCCAACCGTTGTTCAGCAGTGGGATGCCTATCCAAGTGCTTACACCGCTATGAACTACGATACAATGAAGAGTACCGTAGAGGCAAACCTGTATCAAGCTGACCCTCACAAGTGGTCGTTTACCGCTAGAGAGCAGTACTATCAACGATACTTAAAAGAGGAGCAAGCAAAGGCAGATCGAGAAGGCAAGGAATTTACACCCATGACCAGGGATGAATTCTATATAACCGAAGGTCAAGCCTCTGACTTCAGAAGAAGAATGGCGTACACAGCATTCACGGATGAGTGGATGGACATCTGGAGCGCTAACAAAAGAGACACACAAAGGGTGGCTAGAGAGAAAGAGGCCAGACAAAGACAAGATGCTGAGGATTTCGCTGAACAAATCAGCTTCAATACAGTGTACAAGAGCTTCAACATTAAGTCGGAGATGCTTGGAGAGTTCAACAACAGCACAGTACCAGTAAGCCAAGAAGAGATAGATGAAGCTGGAATTAAGGGTATGGCTCAAATACCAACGAGGTTGGAGCTTAACCTTGAGGGTATTCAAATGGCTGCGTTTGGCTTGGACCCTGAAGATTCAAGTGCAAGACTGGAAGGAGTTGCCTTTAATGACAAGGGCGACTTATATGTTATGTATTCTGGGAAACTTTTGGACGGTCAAGCTCGTGAGATGTTCGGCCTGAGTTCAGAGAGAGCCAAGGAGTTAGGTCTTGTCAATGAAGACGACGAAGAGTCAAGAACAAAGCAATTTGCCTCTAGGGTTATTCGGTTTGGACAAGAGGGCTGGGCAAACCTGATGAGAGAGATAGGTGACAAGAAGTCAACTGCCACTCAGTCAAAAGCTGTACAGCGTTTCTTTGACGACATCGGAAGCCCAACCGAAGCTCATTTCTACCTGGGTGTGTTAGCTGTCGCTCATGCCACAAACGACAAAATGCTTGATGAACTGCTCGCTGACTTAAAATCAAAAGGTATCAGTGAGCAAGAGGTAATGGATTTATTGAGAAGTCGATAATTTCGTAACTTAGCTGCATGGCAAAGCGAAACCTTGAAGACGAGTTGCTGGCAGGAACCAGCAAGCTTTCTCTTATTGCAAAAGACTACACCTCTGAGGAGATCGATAAGGCCGCAGAGGAGATTGAAAAAAAAAATCCAAACGAAACCGCTTCGTTTCGGGAAAGACAGGGGATGGGCGCCACAGGAGATACGGAATCTCCATCGGTAGGTGGTTCTTCGGAGCGATCAAAGACTGACGATTACGACCTCAGCGAGTACAGCCGCGACTTGCTTTCTCACCTTACTACAGGAAAGCCTTTGCTCTCAAGGTACATGGGTACTATCGAGCAAGACGGAGAGGGCAACTTTACTGAGACACAAACAGAATTAGCTGAAGGTAGCGGGGAGTTTTTTGCTAGAGATATAAACAAGACACAGACAGCACTGGGTGAGTTTGACCCTCAGATGTCTGAGTTTTTTGGGGGTAGCAAAAGACTTATACCTGGTAGAGGAAAGAAATCCACCGAGTTGTTGACGGATACTTTTGGCGGAACGCTGAAAACCCTTCAAACCATAAACCAAACTTCTGAAGCTCTCATGCAGGAAGGGGACTTAATGAACCCTCTTCAGGCCATGGCAGCGGCATACGCTAAAGACCCTGAGAACCCTATCTTCAGGGCTGAAAACCTTTTTGATGTCGGCTTGTCAAAGCTTATCGCCAATGATGAGAAGTATCAGGAAGAGCTAGAGAAGAGAAGAGCTGAAATCTTGGCTCTTGAAAACAGCATAAAAACAGCTGGTGAATACGAAACAGACGGAATCTTCAACCCTTATGGCGCTCAGGCAGAACAAACACTCGCTGACAAAAAGCTTGATCTTCAAAGATACCAAGACGGTAAGCTTCAGTTTGAGTTACAACAGATTGCAGCAGCAGCTTACAGAGAAGCTCTAGGAGATCCAAACCTAGCTACTTCAGACCCTTCCAAAATCATGGCAGAGGACATGCAGGACTGGGTACAGCATCAAGAAAGAATTAGAAAACTAGAGCCCCTAATCTTAAATAAGTACGGTGTGCTCGTAGACATCAATGAAGACGGAATTATTGGTGAGAACAAAGTTGATATAGATAATGACTTGGCCCTTGCTGGCATGCAGGCCCTCGACCTTTTGGTTTACGGAACAGCACCTATACTTCAAGCTAGATTGGGCAGTGACGCATACAGGGACTACACTTTGTGGAGTCAAGGCACAAAGAGGAATTTAACGGAGGGTCGAACCGCTATAGCAACAACCTATGATCAGTACCTTGACTACGGGGAATCTAACTTGGACAGGTCTTTAGTTAGATTGAGGAGCTGGGTTGGGGATGCTGTTGCCTCTTCTCCTTTTACTCTTGCGGCAGTAGGATTGAGTTCTGTTGGAGGACCAGGTGCTGGTATTGCTGGGGCTGGCTACTTGGCTGGTGTTCAAACGTTCTATGAGTCTATGGTTGACCCTTCGTTTGACGACTTCTACGTAGGCGGAAACAAAATAGATCCTAACGAGGACATCAGGATGGCCTCAAGGATTAACGACTTCTACAGGTCTGAAGGCTTCGAGATACTGAGTGATGATTTAGGCACATACATTGACCTTCCATTCGACATAGACAACCCCGACCTGGGGTCTCAGCGCATTGAGGTTGACGTAAACGATGATAAGAGGTGGGGCTATGCATTCGCTAAAGGTTTTGCGGAAGGTGTTCCAGAAGGTATTGGGGCATCGATAGTTCTTAGATCAGCTAGACTCGGAGGCGGAAAGCATTTCACTAATTGGTGGGAGGGATTTTACAAGAACTTCGGGGGTGGCACAACAACAGAGTTCCTTCAAGAGGGAGCAACATCTGCTCTTGAGATTCTTGCGGACGCCTCTATTAAGGGTGAGCAGTTAAGTGCTAACGAGATGATTGGAAGAGTCATTCAGGGTAGTGTGACTGGAGGTATATCTGGCGGTCCGCTGCAATCATCTTTATACGCATACAATTTGTCTTCCCTTACACAGGAGGAGCGTGATGCCCTGTACCTGAAGAATGACTTTGGTCGTATTAAAGCTGTAGCTCCAGGGGTAGATATAGTAAAGTTAAAAGAAAAAGAAGATCGTCTAGAAAGCGAGGATATAACTGAAGAAGAGGCTCGCATTCTTGAGCAGGAGATCAAAGAGGATCTTGACAGAATCACAAAGAATGAGTCTGACCTGAACGACCTTGTAAAAAGGGTGGCAGAAGTTGACCCTTCAGCAGCCGTAGAACTCGTGGCAGCCGCTGGCGAATTGAGAGCTACCAACAGCGCTGTGTTAGAAAGAAAGGGCAAGAATAAATTTACAGAGACAGACGCTCTTCAGTCAGAGGCTGTGGGCAAAGCCGAGAAAAGATTCAACGACGCATTAAGCTATGCTCAAGACGTGGCTAAAGGTATGGGAACGGCTGGTCTGAACATATCTTCAGAGGATGTGTCTCAAGCTCAAAGACTTCAAAGAGAGCTAGTGTCTGTAGAGCAAGCAGCAGAAGCTCTTGGCAAGCCTGTAGAAGAGGTTCAGCAGTTTGTTGACAACGAGCTGTCAACTCCGTCTACTCTCGTCGTCGCTGCTAGACTAGCTCAAGACGACCCTTCTAAAATTAAGCTGTTTGAAACAGCAGAAGCATACCTCGCTGCGGTGGAGGAAGGGGCTTTGACCGAGCGTCAAGGCTCTCTGGCTCAGTTCATGCCTAACGGTGAGATCCACTTGGCTCCAGGAGCAGCAGTGGTTGACGTACTAGAAGAGGTTCTTCACAGAGAGATTGAATCCATGGGCCTTACTCAGGAGGACATCGATGCCATGTACGATGAGATCTCTAACTCAGACAACATGTTGGCTAAATACATTACGCTTCTCAGAAGCGATCAGTACGCCAACTCTGAGGACATGAAAGAGGAGGTGGTCGTAGGGCTTCTGAGAGAAGGGGCAAACATTGAGTTTGAAAACGAAAACCTTAACACCCTTCAGGAAAAACTCGCCAAAGACTTCGCTGTAGAAAGCTTTGTGAAGGCTGCTTCTCCAGTCATTTCAGATACACAGAGATATCAGGCTATTGCAAACAGTCACGCTCAAGCTTCTATTGTTGACCTGTCTAGAAGATACGGAGACGAGGAGCTCAAAGTGCTAGCTGAAGAGATTGGACTAGACCTATCTCAGGACCTCAACCTAGATCAAGTAGAACAGCTTACAACTCACGCGGCGTACAATGCCCCAGTGGTGGTTCAGCCTTTGAACTCCTTGATTCCTAGGGAGTTAATGACCCCTGAGTTTGAGGAAGCTGTACTGTCCAACCCCGCAGTGAGAAAAGATTACGAGGACGGAAAGGCTATACTTACAGTTACCGTTAGGCAAGACGGAACAGGTGTAAACGAGTTTAAACTCAGAGGCAGAAATGGATCTATAATGTTCTCTGGCATTGAGGGAGAACAACTCATGGCCGAGATCCTACAGGGCCAGGAAGGAGTCTTTGCGCTATCAGATAAAGGCGTGGTGAGTACACTGCTTAACAAGTTGTATGGACCACGAGGCATCAGAAAAAAGCTTGAAAAAGTTCCTAACCACAAGAAAAAAGGAACAGAGGTTTCTGATTACATTGTAATTAATGTAGAGCAGATGGGGCCTGACGCTATCCAAAGCGGTAGTATAATTTCTATGCGAAGAGCAGAGGGGATGCTTGAGATTCTTGAAGACGAGAACACAAGTCAGAGGAAAAAGAACCAGGTGGTTAAGCTTGTAACTCAATGGTTGAGTGACATTGAAATAAGCACCACGAGAACAGACGTTATCACAGAGGTTTCTGGAAGAGGTGGTCGAAAAACAGGAACAGAGCAATTCCGAAGAAGAGAGGACGCTAGAGAAAAAAGAAGAGCGGCCAGACAAGAAACAAGGGAGCTTGCAGAGAAGGTTGTTGAAGGGCCTATCTCTCCTGCCGCCGAAAGAAAAGCTGCAAGACAAACATCATATGCTGAAGATTCTTTCCCTAATACTGTGTTCTTTGTTCCAAATCAACAGGTATGGAAGTCTTTCGATCAAGCATACTTGAGAGAGCTTTATATACTAAGGAATGGCAATGCGCAACAGAAACAAGAAGCGGCTGAAAAACTCCTTGATTATCTGGCAAACAAAAACGGACTTGAAACTGGAGTTACTATAACATTTGAGAACAGAGGGAAGCTTTTAGGAAAGCTAGAGAAAATAATTCCACAGGGGCTTTTAGTTCCTATTGAAGAAATAAAAAAGGAGGCAAGAAGCGAATCTCTGAAGAACTTCAACCCCGACGAGACGAAAGGTAAAATAGTTGGTACCATCGTCGGAAAAAGAAAAGGAACCACAGCGACTGAATTTTCCCCACCCGCAACCAAAAGAACAGAACCAGATAGAGAATCTGACTATGGTTATGGGATGCTCCTGGAGGATGTATCTGTTCACACTTTCGAAAATCCAGTTTCAATAGAGGAGCTGACTGGAGAAAGTCCAAAGGCGCGAGACAAGCAGACAAGAGTCAACATTCCTAAGCCTATTGTAGACTGGATAGGAAATGAAGCTGTTGCTGATCAGACTGCCCATATTCAGAAGGGTAAATCTTCTCGATTCATGGGTATGCCAGACAGTCCATTTACGATGACCTATTCCGAGGAGATCGTCAACTCAAAGGGTACGTACTCAAACACCATATTAAGAGACAAGAGATTCCAAGATGGATGGCACTTCTGGAATTGGTGGGTACTACAGACTGGAAACGGGAAGGTTGATAAGCTTGGTGGTTGGGGATACATGGATGAGAACGGTGTATTCAGAAGGCTTGGCAACATCCCCAAGAAGAAAGACAGACAGACAGGTGAGGTCCTTGAGGTAGAACCATTATTCAGAAGCAATCAACAGCGTCAGATTGATAGGAATGCTGAGGAGGCCTACAAGAAGATGATCGGTAGGGAAATGCAAGAGGCAGAAAACAAAAGGATCGAAGAAGAACTAAGAGAGAAAACCCAAGACTCAAATATTTCCTATGAGTTGCTCGCTGGTGTTTCTGGCTTGGAGTACACCAACTTGTACAGCTCGTTTAACACCTTTGCAACAGGCAATTACTTGCAGTCTATGTCGAATCTGTTTGATGTTATGACTCAAGCCAACGCTTTAGAGCAGGGCGGTAAGATTGAGTTCTCGCCACTAAACAGACCATCAGCTTCGTATCAACTAACTGGTGACGGTCAGTTCGATGGAATGATTGACGCGGAGCTTGCATCTATAGACGTTGTAACTAGGTTTGGAAAAGAGGATGTGCTGCAAACAGCAAAACTGGTTACCTTCTTTAGAAACTATGCTAGATTCCAGGACCCTAACATCGTATACTCCGCTGAGAAGACTAGCGACGGATGGAAGCTGAGTGTGAACCTCAAGGTTAGTGACGCCAATCAGAAGATGGTTGACGACTACAATGCCATGGAGCGCCCACAAAGCAGACAGGACATAGAATACGTTATCCAATCCTTCAATACTGGAAAGCCGTATCAGCCTAAATCATCTAAGATTATGCCTCCTAGATACTACGACCTCAAGCAGCAGAGAGGTTCGTGGACGGGTACAGTAGACTTTATGAATGGCTGGCTAGTAAACAAGTATGCAGATATACTTAAGTTTCAGGATGAGCAAGAAGAGCTCAGAGGATCTAAGCTTCCTCAGTCGCAACGATTCAGCGAAGTAGAACAGCTTATGTATGGTAAAGCTAGATATGCTATGGAGCAGCTCGACAACACCATGCAGACAGCGAGGGACTTTATGATTGAGAACGGCATCTCTCACCAGGATCTTAGCCAGTTTATGTACGCGCTTCACGCACAAGAGCGAAACGAACACATAGCAAAGAAACGACCAGACTTGCTTGACGGTTCGGGTATGTCTACAGAGCAAGCTCAAGAACTTATAGAGAAGTTGGACTCCCCTCAAATGAGGCAGGCCGCACAGTTCTTCTACGACATAGTTCAAGACACCCGTCAAACAATGGCAGACAAGGGCCTTGAAACTCTGGAAAGGCTCGACGCATGGGAGCAACTATACAGTTCATACGTACCGCTTCAGGGATTTGCTGAGGACGAGCTTGACCCAGGCGGTAATGCATACCCTACAGGTGGTGCTGGCATGGCAGTTTATGGCTCTAAGGTAAAGGCCGCGATTGGACGTGAGTCCGAAGCTGCAAACGTTCTCGCTAACATCGTTATGCAGAATGCTGTGACCCACCAGTGGGCTGAGAAGAACACGGTGCTTACGTCTCTCCACGACATGATCGTGAAGAACGAAATGATGGAGGATGTGTTCTCTGTGGTGGACAACAAGAAGCCTCTCACGAAGCTGGATGAGAATGGGAAGCAAGTTCCAATGACGATCATGGAGATGCAGTCCGATCCTCACACAGTGCCAGTAAGGATTAATGGGGAACAGAAGTTTATCTACTTCAACGATTCCTACTACGCGGATGTCTTGAATGGTATGACCATGGAGCAGACCAACACGTTCTTGCGGGCAATGCGGGCGCCAGTATCTTGGTTAAGAGGTGTGTTTACACAGTGGGACCCCAACTTCTTTGTCTCCAACTTTGCTCGTGATATGGGCGGCTCTCTATACAATGCCGCTGCTGACGTTGAGGGTGGATTCTTTGACAAGATTGATGGAAAAGGATTCCAAAGAAAAATGGTTAAAAACAGCTTTAGATCTCTAAACGCTTTGCTTGGAGAAGCAGTAAGAGGAAAGGAGCTGCCCCCTGAGCTTAAGAAGTACTACGTAGAATGGAAGGAAGATGGAGGACAGACTGGATGGAACTTCATCAAAGACCTTAAGGATATCGAGGCTCAGTTAGCTACCAATGTAGATGATTTGACTCGCGGAAAGCAACTAAGAGAAAAGCTGTTTTCTTCGCCTAAGAGGTTCTTCGAGTTTGTTGAGGGTGTGAACGATGCCTTTGAAAACAGCATTCGCCTCTCGGCTTACATGACAGCGAGACAACAGGGGGCTTCAAGACAGCAGGCAGCTGTGTTCTCTAAGAACATTACAGTAAACTTCAACCGTCAGGGTGAGGCTGGACCTGCAATCAATACAATGTATCTGTTCTTCAACGCTGCCGTTCAGGGTAACATGAGGTTCGTCGATGCTATGACCACCATGAAGCCAATCAAAAAACCTGACGGCAGCACAAGGCAGTGGTACGAAAGAGCTACGGGAGCACAGAAGATAGCGGCAGGCATGGCTGGATTTAGCGGTATGCTTACCCTTCTTAACCTGGCCCTTAGCGGGAGAGACGAAGAGGATGGTGAGCTGTGGTACAACAAGGTTTCAGAGTACGACAAGATGAGAAATATGATCATCTGCTACGGTCCTAATCGTGACGACTTCTTTAAGATTCCTTTGCCATACGGATATGGACTGTTCAACAATGCTGGTCTAGCGCTTGCCGAAGTTTCAACAGGAAACAGATCGGTGAATGAAGCCATGATGTACTTGGGGACCACGGCATTCACATCTTTCTCTCCTATTTCATTTGGCGGTGAGATTGATAACCCAGGTACTTTTGTTACCAGATCCCTTCTCCCCACAACTCTTAAGCCTTTCGCTGAGATGGCTGAGAACAGGACGTACTTCGGATCTCAGATTACAGGAGAGCAGCTTCCGTTTGGAACGCCAGTACCTAAGTCTGAGTTGCAATACAGGTCTCCTCAGCAAGTGCAGAAGTTTTTCAGGTGGATGAATGAGGCTACTGGCGGCAGTCAGTTTAAGTCAGGATGGGCAGACTTCAACCCAGACTATACCTACTACATGTTTGAATACCTGATAGGTGGCTCAGGAGACTTCGTGTTGTCTACTGGCGAGCAGGCCAGGAACTTGTTTGAGATGAGCAAGAGGGCAGCACAAGGGGTGCAGGGCGCTCAAAGCCTGAGTGATGTTGTGGCTGGTTTACAGAGCGGATTCGGAGAGGATGGAGAGGTGAAGATAAACTACAGTGATGTGCCTATCGTGAAGAAGGTGTATGGCGAGGCTTCTCCATTCTATGATATCGACAAGTTCAAAGAACAGACTGTCGAAATAGAACAGTTATACAGAGAGATAAGAGAGGAAAAGCTGGTTGAAGAATCTGGCAGATATAAAGGAGTTCAAACGCTTCATGACGAATACAAAGAAGCCAACAAGACACTGAAGGCTATCAGGAAGAGTCTAAGAGAAGCTAGAGAAATCCCTGATTACATCGAAAGACAAAACAAGATTACTGACTTGTACGAAGCTCAGAGAAGAGTGATGGCGCGTTGGAACAAAAGATACAAGGATTTACGTGGACAAAATTAAAGACACCAAGTTAGGCGCATGGCTCAAAGAGAAAGCCCCTAACGTACTCGATACGGTCGGTGACCTCCTTCCAGACAAAGGGGGTCTCGCCATCGTCAAGAACCTGATAAAGAAAGAACCAGGAGTGGATCCAGCTGAAGCCAAGGCTAAGATCGACGCTGAAATTCAGTTTCAGAAAAATGTGACAGAGCGTTGGCAAGCAGACATGAGTAGCGACATCAAGCTCGCAAAGCTTATTAGGCCTATCATGCTTATAGTGTTAATAAGTGTGTTTGTCGTCACAATGTTCCTGGACAGCCTTGATAATCAGCCATTTAACGTAAAAGATAGTTACGTATCTTTGTTAGAAATCCTGATGCTCACTGTGTTCGGCGCATACTTTGCTGGTCGAACCGTAGAAAAGACTAGAAAATGAAACTAAGCGAGTCCACAGAGTTTACACTGGACGTCAAGACCTTGGTGTTAATTGTGAGTTTTGTTATCACGGCTGCTGGCATGTGGTTCGCTTTGCAGGGCGAAATTGAAGAGGCCAAGCGCCTTCCAGAGCCAGTGGTAACCAGAACAGAATACGACCTAAAGGACAAGCTTATTCGTGAGACCATCATGAACACCCAAGAGAAAGTAGAGGAGAACGGCGCTAAGCTTGATTTAATTGAAGAAAGACTTTATGAGATCAGTGTTAGCGCAAAAAGAAAATGAAATGGATTGTTTCAATACTTGCCCTGTCGCTTTCATCTTTGGTTCTTGCCCAGGATGTGACTGTGGTTCAAATCAACGCTAAGTGGAATAAGTCTAACACTGTGGACTCGCTTCGCAACCTGAAGGGTTGTGAGTACGTGTTTGGCTGGTTGGAAAATCAAACACACGAGATCCAAAGCAGCATTGCTTCAGTTCCAGTAGTCGTCGTGTATAAAGATAATGTAGCTAGACAGCAATATGCTGCTGGTATAAATCTTAAGCTAAACGCTACCTTTGAGGAGATACAGACACTTGTCAACTCCCTCAAAGAAGAATGAGATATCTGCTTTTAACTCTATTGCCTGTGTTTGCATACGGGCAGGACAGTTGCGCTGTATTTGAAGTCCCAATCCCTGAAGTAAGGATGATGGGGTATACACCAGATCCACCATCGTGGACTGAGGTAAACTACGTAGTGCACATCCACCACACTGACAGCTTCCCAGATAGTTACCTGCCTGAGCCTGTTATATACGACTCTCATGATCACCTGAATGAAGAGCTAGAAGAGGCCATGTTTAGCTTCAATCTTTTAGCTGTTGAGTATCACGACTTCGACGAGTTTGAGTTAGCCCCAGCTTTGCTGGAGCCATACTACACTTGCGTCCCCTACAGCTACATGGGGTGGGCAGAGATGAATGATTACGTCAGTGACCTGGTGTGGGACCGCGAAATTATTATGAATGTGCACGTATTCCCTCAATTCTGTTCTGGGATCCTTGGCTTTGCATGGACAGCATACGCGGAAGACACGCCTATGGAGGGGGTGTGGGTAAGGACGAATGCATTTGGCCGCATAGGGGGCCACCTTGCATACCCTAGAGACGAAAACAAGACTTTGATTCACGAGGTGGGTCATTACTTGGGGTTACATCACGTATTTAGAAACGTAGATTTCTGCGGTCAGAACCTAGGAGACTGCGAAGAGTCTGGTGACTACGTGTGTGACACGCCACCCACTAAGATTAACTGGAGTTGCGAGAACCCTATATGCCCTCCTGGTTTGTACGACTACACGCCTAACAATCATATGGACTACTACGTAGATTCATGCAGAACGAACTTCACCGAAGGACAGATCGAGCGCATGCATGCCGTACTCCCTATAGCTAGGCCAGGCATTGCTGGAGAAACCTTTTGTGCTGGGGACTTCGACGGAGACTTAGTGGTTGGTATGAACGACTTGCTCATCATGCTCTCACACATACAAGAGCTGAACTGGCAGGAAGGTGACCTCAACGGTGATGGTATCTTTAACATCTATGACCTACAGATGGTTTTAGCTAATTGGGGGAATGAGTGCTTTGGTGCTGAACTGGACCCCTTCTACCGCGAAGAACGTCCAGTCTTGAAGCAAGAAAGGGGCCGAAGCCCCTTCCTGTTCAAGTAATACAGCTGGGATATCCAGCACTGATCTATACGCTTCATATCAAAAGTCGTATAGGTGACACTCACAGTTCTTCCTGCCACACTTGTAGCATCTACCTTGACGGTCCATCTGCCTCATGTAGCGTTTCCATCCAAACCTGTACATGTACCAGTCGTGGATGTCTTCGATAAGCAGCTTTATCTTACTGGACATGCTCCTCCTTCGCAATCGTCAATCTCCACCTCGTCCATGTCAATCTGTTCGAGACTTGTGATCGGGGTTACACCTTTGCGCATCTCCAAGTAAGTGCCTTCGTCGATCTCTTCGAGAGGGGCCTGCTTGAATCCGTGCTCATTGTGGAGCAAGAACGAAACAGACTTGACTTGCTTGTAGTTAAGCGACAGCCATTCCTTGATTGCATCCAGCTCCTCCTTGCGGTAGTAGATGGTAACGGATACGGCGTTGTCTGACCACTCTGCCTGCAAGCGCTTGATGACTTCGAGCTGGTCGATAGCCGTCATGTCCTGAGCAAACGTCGTGCCCTTCGGGAACTTACAAGGGAAGCTCACTACGATGGTAGACTTGTCTTCTGTGCCGTCGAAGTTCAGCACGTACTCCACAGGGTACCCGTGCTTCCTGGCGGCATGTGCCAGACTGCTATCAGCTGACATGCGGATTCGTCTAATGTAGTACTCGCTGTATCCTGGGTGAGCTCCTGGTGTAACGCCAGCAAGTAGACTAAGCGTTCCAGAAGGCTTGACTGTTGTAAGTTTAATGGATGCTGGAAATCCTGCCAGTC
>Ga0208162_1000679_pt1 | contig 18837 bp, 45 predicted proteins | sample CB_VirMetaG_4_FD_184539 | JGI IMG/M metagenome (GOLD analysis project Ga0208162, IMG submission 184539) | Freshwater to marine saline gradient viral communities from Chesapeake Bay - CB_1508_1M Viral MetaG (SPAdes) (version 4) | ecosystem: Environmental > Aquatic > Marine > Coastal | place: USA... | reverse complement strand
AAGTAAATAGATATACCGGTAAATAAAGATGAAAAAGTTATTAGTAATAGCAGCAATGTTTGTTGGAACAACTGCATTCGCACAAGATGTTTATATTCCAAACGCATTCTCACCTGATGGTGATATGAGGAATGATTATTGGAAACCTATATTTGATGATACATTGACGGTTTCAGATTACCTGTTAGAAGTTTATACACGTAGTGGTCAACTTATATTTGAAACAAGAGATTCCAATCAATATTGGGATGGTACGTGGTGGGGTTCTAATGTTAGTGAATCAACATTCGTGTATCGATTGGCTATGAGGATCGAATCTAATGATATTAATAAGGTTGGATTCGTAGAAGTATTAAGATGACACAAGCCCAATGGACATGGTTAGCTACTCGTCAAAGAGAAATCACTAACGATGAAGGATATCGATTCAAGTTTTCGAATGAATGGGATGATGACGGACTTCCGATAGTGATAATCGAAAAACGAGATCCGCGCGGTGTATTTCGTTATTCACATCCTTTTGGGTTTAATGACAACATAGCAGAATCAGTAAGAAACGATTTACATGATCTTTGGGAATTAACACGGCAAATTGAGTTGAAATACAAAACTGTCATTGAACAAGATAAAATGGGAACGCTATAATGAAACGTTTCATTATCATATTCATTCTATTAGTATCCTCAGTAATGCTCAAAGCCCAATCGCCTTATCTAAATCTAAATGAAAAGGAAGTAAAGGATAAGTTCAAAGAAGAAGGATTTAGATTCGATAAAGAAACAATTGAGATATGTGTAAAGCCAGACAAAACTTGTAAGGTATTCATAGCTCAATCAGATACAGAGATAATCAAATGTAGATTTGAAGAATCAAAAGGAATATGTAACGCAGTAACAAGGTATAAGAAATGAAAACAATACACGAATTAGGAGCCAAATTAGGCTGGAAGATCCGAAGATGGAATTACAAGTTTGAACTATTCACAATGAATCTCGGATATACTGAAGAATTAGGATTTAGGTTTTGCACCTTTCAATATGAATTCCGAGATTATTCCTTAGTATCCTTTTTTATCTCACTGCCTAACCGTACTACAAGACAACGCATTGTTGTAGAAGAATGGGATGTGCTTTGGTTGAGAAACAGGTTGTGGAAACGTTATGATAGACTAACGGATAGCTTGATGTGGGGACAAAGAGAACCAAGCAGAACGGAAGCTATTGAGCTTTGGATATTAGAAAGATTATTTGTATAATAGAGTATGACACCAGTATCCAAACGTAATCAACTTACACAGAGACAGACACAAGCATTGATTAAGTTGTGGGAGAAGTGGGGAAATAATTCTAATCAAAAGCTAAATAGACTAGCATATTCACCAAATGGTGGTACTGGCTATCCGTATATCATAATTGAACGTAGAGATGATTTACTCGATAAAATGTTTAAATGGGATTGGTGTATTACATATTATGGGGATGCCGGCCCAATAACGTCACTAACTTGGCGTAGCGATTCAAAAGAACCGATGCCGGATTTGATTAAAACGTTTTTACGGAAAGCATATGATAAAGAGTTTATGAGTATCCACCAAACTAATTAGTAAAGTTGTAACGGCACGGATTATGAAAGCGAAAAGAAAAACTCGTAATGAGAACACGAAGAGACACGCATACAAACAAAGCAACGAGTCAACGTGTATTATATACGTATACGCATACGCTTCGTCCACAGAGCGGAGCAAGACTTGTAATTAATTAATATGGTGTCCTAGTATCCAGGTGTCCCTAGAAGAAACGTGAAAGCCATCAAAGAGCTTTGAATTTCAAAGTATAATTATTAGGCATTGAATTGAGGGTGAAGAGGATGGGGGTGGGTAGTATTGGATGACAGAAAAGGAAACCCCTCCCTTCCACGTCTCGCCTAGTTTCCTAGAGCATAATGCTCTTTATTCGGATTACCTGGTGCTTAGATACCCTAAAACAATGATAATGCAGTATACGCAGTCTATTCGTGTCGTATTATTCGTGTATTTTTCGTGTATAAATGGCGTATATTTAGCCCTCAGCACCTCCCCCCCCCCACTCGCTGCGCTCGTTCCCCCTATATTATACGTTTATTTTTTGCGTATATTACGTGTATATTACGTGTATATTACGTCCTATATATAATATATTACGTTTATTTTTCGCGTATATTTGGCGTATATTTGGCGTATATTTAGTGCGTGTGTGTCTAGTAATATATATGGTTTTGTTCGATCTTGCGTATAGAGAGCGTAAATGAAATTGCTTATTTTTAATAGGCATTGTCCGTACTTTTCGGTTGGATCCGTATGGATTATTTCTTATAATATAATTGAGGGAGTAAAAAGTAAAATCCTATACGAAGGTACCTTCGAAGGTATGGCCGCAACTGGTTAAATGGCACCGACGGGTGTTCATCATAAGGGTAGCCCTCTAAATTAGAAAGGGCCGCCGCGTGGAGGTTTGGCGCTACGACTGGAGTACAATAGATGCTCCTGGGTAGGTGCGAAGCCTATCGATCGCTATGGTGGCGGCCCTTTTTTGCTTATATTTACATTGTAATTAAAGCTAATAATATGAAAAACGTAATTTTTGATTTGGATGGCACTTTGGCCCTTATCGATGATAGGAGAGCCTTAGCCACTAAGAGTGGTAAGATGGATTGGGATGTATTCTTCAACCCAGACAACATCACACTTGATAAGCCACACCACGCTGTGATTGCAATGGCTCAAACCCTTAAAGCAGCTGGCCACAATATTGTCATCTTGTCTGGTAGAAGTAAAGCAACTAAAGATGCCACTAAAGATTGGCTTAAAGCATTCGGAGTACCATTTGACATCTTGAAGATGAGACCTACGGGCAAGGCCTTCATGTTCATGCCAGATGATAAACTTAAGCAAATGTGGCTTGACCAGCTTTTCACTGACAAGAACGATATTATCTGTGTCTTTGATGACAGACAGAAAGTAGTCGATATGTGGAGAGATAATGGATTAACTTGTATGCAAGTTGCTCCTGGAGACTTTTAAAATTGTGAATAACTTTGTTTGCAAAATGCTTGACACGTGCACTTTTTTTGCTTATATTTATGTAAATTTAAAATGAGAGCTATGTTAAAATTAGTAAGTAAGCAGAAAATTGCAAAAGGCGAGTGGGAAGGTAAGTTGTTGTTAAACGGCACAATTGAATTGACGTTTTATAAGTTTAAAGACGGCTGGGGAAGTGGCTTGACTGTTTATTTTAATGACGCAGTTGTTGGCGATGAAGTTGAAAGTGTCGACGGCGTCGCTGGATGGGATATTGTTGACGCAGCAATTGACGTTATAGAGTAAAAAAAGTTTGCAAAATGCTTGACACGCACAGATATTATTCTTATATTTAAGTATAATTTAAAAATGAGAGATATGAAGGTATTAGATGTAAAGTATGGTATTGAAATAACCCGTCCGTGGAATCCGGCAATGTACAAGCACAATGAAGAAGTTGCCACTGAGATGAAGAGGAACTTGGAAGAGGCTTTGAACAAGGCAGAAGCCGCTGATGATAGAGCTGCATTATGTGAATTGGCTAAGATTGTTAATGGATATGGTTATAGTGAAGACTTTACAATTGGTGAGATATGGGAAGAGACTTTATTCGCCCTGGACCATAGAGTAGAGAATTGGTGGTTGAATCAAGAGTATCCATATGCCGTAAAGAAAGGCTTTGTGCCAGCAGTAGAAAAAGAAATGATTGGCTACAATTGATGACAGACGAAGAATTGGAAGCAATTGGGATGACCAGAGAGGAATGGGATCGATCCTTAAGGGAAGAAGAAACCTATATCACCAATTGGGCTGCAAGGATCGATCCAAATAAATTGTGAATAACTTTTCTTAGAAAATGCTTGACACGCACAAGAATATTCCTTATATTTATGTAAATTAAAAGATTAAGAGATATGAAAAGATTCACGTTAAGAGTACATTGCGGTGATGGTCAGATTGAAAATATATGGTCTGGTGATGAGATGAGTGAGGCAATCCGATTAGAAGCTATTGCTATTAAGCATTGGGGCCGAGATAATGTTTGGATAGCAGACGCAGTAACAGAAATTTCAGTAGGATGAAAAAAGGAGATAAATTCTTAACGCCAAGTGGAATAGTAGAGATAACTTCAAAGGCAAGAGGCGGAAAATCACACGGTAAAGGGGTTAGATTTAACTACGGTTCGTCTATACACTCTGAAGACTTTGTTTTAGAGTGTGTTCGTAAGGGTATTTGGAAAATGGTATAGTATTGATAGCATCAAAAACAAAAGAGATATGTTAGACACTTTAAAATGGGAGTTGGATCAAGCACTCCTAGTATGCGCAGATGGCAAAGATATTCCACTCACACAATGTTGGGAGTTGTCGTTGCAAGACATTGAATGCTGGTATGCAGAGATGATCCTGCATGCAGAGAGTTACGGCAGGACCGTGACACACATATTTACATTCTTCGAAAATGCACCTACCATGTTTTGGTTGGATGACTTGACCGGAGAGCTTAGAGCATTGGATGTTACGGATACAGAGAAAATTCATTTAAATTAATTGTGAATAACTTTTTTCAGAAAATGCTTGACACGCATTGATATAGTCCTTATATTTAAGTATTATTTTAAAAAAGAAGAAAATGTCAGATTTAGAATTCACCAGAGACATTATTAAGCATGACGCAGCCCATATGGATGCTGCAGAGTTCCAGCAGTTTTTAGATGACAATAACATCTTACACGAATGGGCTGAGGTTAATGTAGGAGACTACAACAACGGAGTTTATGATGTGTATCTAATTGACTTGGATATGCCAGTACGCTATATTAGCGGCAAGTACATTCCAGAAGAAGATTTGTAATACGGTTTGGTTGGGTGGTGGAATTGGTATACACGACAGACTTAAAATCTGTTGCTCAGTTGAGCTTGCGGGTTCGAGTCCCGCCCCGACTACTAAAAAAGTTTTAAAAAAGTTAACTTTTCGGTTGACACGCATTGAATTTTGTCTTATATTTATGTAAATTTAAAAATTAAGAGACATGAAAGGAAATAGGTACGTAATCAGCAATGGCAGACAATCATATATTAATTCAGATTTCAATTACACTACTAATATTGAGAACGCAAAGACTTTCGTTAATGTAGATGCAGCCTGGGAATTTGCTATACTAGCAAGAGATTTTAATCGGACAACAACATTAAATGTAAAAAAAGTTTAGAAAATGCTTGACACGCACGAGAATAGTCCTTATATTTATGTAAATTAAAAGATTAAAGGTTATGAGTAAGAATAGTAGAAATTCCGGAAAGTTTAAGCAAGACGCAGTATTGGGTCAGTTCCGTAGAGATGCACGCAGTAGCAACGCAAATTGTGCAGTCATGCAATGCATGAATAGAGCACCCAAAAAGGTTCAGAAGGAAGAGCCAGTAAGAATGAGTTTCAATTTTTTAGCAACCGGCAAATAAGAAAAGGTTATGAACAAGATATATGTTACCACAGGCGCAGTAGCCACCGAGACCAAGTCAGTAAAGAAGTATATGGCTGACATCAAGAAACCCAAATTACTAACCCGAGAGCAGGAGGCAGATGCTACCCGAGATCAATTGATTGAATCCAATCTGCGATTTGTAGTTCAAGTAGCCAAGCAGTACCAGGGAATGGGATTGGAGCTAGAGGACCTGATAGGGTTCGGCAATGTAGGATTGTTTGAAGCCGCAGAGCGATTCGATCCTACCAGAAAGATCAAGTTCATTACTTTTGCAGTATGGTATATCCGAGCAGAGATTACCAAAGCATTGAATGATATGGGACGCACAGTAAGGATCCCATCTCATAGGACAGCCACAGAAGAATATTCAACCATCTCCACACAGACAGTGATTGGCGATGACGAAGACTCAGAGACTTATGCGGACCGATTCTTGCCAGCCGAGACGGATGTGAGCCGACAAGACCAAAGAGATCTTAATGACATGATAGCAGCCGCATTGGCTCAGCTCAAACCCAAGCAGCGTGATGCAGTAGCATTGTTTTATGGGATCGGTGTAGAGTATCCATGCTGCATGGAAGACATTGCTGAGAAGCTCGGCGTGTCAAATGAGAGAGCCAGACAATTGGTTAGAGCAGGCGAGGATGGGTTGAGGAACCTATCAGGATTAGAGATCCTGCAACAGTATTTGTAAATCATATCTTTTAATTTTTCATATCTCTAGGGCGGATCCAAATGCGGGTTCGCCCTTTTTCTGCTGTGAATAACTTGTGAATAACGTTTCAAAACATTTCTTGGATTTTGCTTGACACGCATGCGTATTGTCCTTATATTTATGTAAATTAAAAAATAAGAGATATGGCAAGAGAACAAGTATTATCAGGTATGAATTTAAAGAACGTATCAGAAAACAAGGGTACATATATGATGGATGACCCTTCGATAGAATCAAAAATCAATAGTATAATTTCCACTCTCAATAGTATTGAAGTTGACGGAGAAACTATGCAGTATATTCTTCAAAACACGGGGATGGATGAACAAATGTTAAAACAATTAACAGTATCATTTGGGGTTAATGAAGCTGAGTAGCGTCCAAGTAATAGAGAGAGAGCAGGAGCAGTCGGTAAGGCTGTTCCTTTTTAACTTTCTAAACTTTTCGGTTGACACGCACGGATATAATCATTATATTTAAGGATAATTAAAAGATTAAGAGATATGGCATTTACAATTAAGACCCAGGAAGAGTTCAACGAGTGTTTAATGTGGATCAGTGATTTATCCAAAGATGCCTATGGCTTCAGAGTACGTAACCGGGATTGGGCTTCAATGAGCTTTGAGGAGCTTGCAGCAGAGGTTAATTTCTTTTCTGACATTGTTGCTAGGGAAGAAGAGGAGTATGCCAAATACGAAGAAAGAGCCATCCAGAGATGTTTGGATGCTGGAGCTCCAGACATAGAGACCGCAAAGCGTTGGTTAGAAGACGCAATGTGGGGCTAAAAAAAGTTTCAAAAAAGTTAACATTTCGGTTGACACGCACGAGAATAGTTCTTATATTTATGTATAATTAAAAAATAAGAGATATGACATTGTTAGCAAACTTAGAGAAAGCAATTCCGGCATTAGAAATGTTAATTGAAGCACACACTCGAGTATCAGTTAAAGGCAGAATGAAGGTTACTGAGGAACAAACCCGTAACGGTAGTGTAACCTATAGAATACAGTCAGACTCATTAACAGACTTATTAAGTCCATTCACTCGATTAATATTCAAAGACATCCAATTTTATTTCTGGGGTGGACAAGTTAGTAGTGATGGCTTACGAGTATGGTTTAGTCCGAAAGTATCATATGAGCATGTACATGGCGGATCCAACGGATGTGATGTAATATGGGAGGGCTTATGGTTTGACATCGAAACCAGCCAATGGATTACGCGAGAAAAAAGATAAAAAAAGTTTATCTTTTCGGTTGACACGCACGGATTGTTTCCTTATATTTATGTATAATTAAAAAGTTAAAAGATATGCAAAAAGTTTTTGAGCCGGCCAGGGTAGATGGCAAATTAGTAGCACGCAATGTAGCAACCGGAGAAGTAGCTCCAGACTCACTCATCCGTTATATTATGATCAACAAGGCTGAGAAAGCCAACCAGGTGCTAATGGTAGATACCGATACCGGCAGAGTGAAGCGCTTGGCCCGTACGGCAAAGACGCAGAAGGCTGCAGAGGATGCCAGCAAGATGTCATTCCGCAACACCCTAGATAAAAGGGATCCGAAGGTGATGTTTGACAACCTGGAGAGATTGACCAAGATGGTAGGTAGAGGAATCCAACCATCACTTGTAGTAACCGGAATGGCAGGTATGGGTAAGACTCACATCATAAAAGAGACCTTGAAGAATATGGGATTGAAGGAGTCTACCGACTTTGTTCACTTCAAAGGTAGAGCAACGGCAGCGGGTCTGTTTATTACGCTTTATGAGAATAGTGACGCAGTAATTGTGTTGGATGATTGTGATTCGGTATTCAAGGATGATGATGCAGTGAATATTCTAAAGGCAGCATTGGATAGCTATGACACCAGAAGGATCTCTTATATAAGCAGCAAGCCGCTCAAGGATTCATATGATCAGGCAGTGCCCCGACATTTTGAATTCACCGGCAAGATCATATTCATCTCCAATATTGCTCAAAGCAAGTTAGATGAAGCAGTTAAGTCTCGTAGCTTTGTGTCAGACATATCAATGAACACCACGCAGATGTTTACCAGAATGGAGCAGCTCATGGATAAGATGGAGCCACGTATTCCAACCAAGGCCAAGCAGGAAGCATTGAAGTGTATGAAGGAGCTCAATGAAGAGTTTGCCGGAGTAGAGATCAACCTGCGAAGCTTTATCAAGGCAGCCAGAGTAGCAGCAATGGGTTTTGACAATACCAAAGACATGATTGCCGAGCAAATCATTCCGGCATAGAAGATGCATATCTCAGAAGGGGAGTAGTCGCAAGGCTGCTCCTTTTCAACTTTCTAAACATTTCGGTTGACACGCACAAGAATATTTCTTATATTTATATCATAATATAAAATTAAAAGACATGACAAGAGAAGACGTATTATCAGGAATGAAGTTTAAGTGGAACCGCAATACATATGTCGCCAAAGCTGATCCCTTCGGAGCTGAAGGAGGCTCACTATTATTTTGCAAAGGCAATGTTCAGATGTATGAATGCAATGTATCCAGCTTTGGACCATACGCATTGCATTGGTACACTTTCGTAATGGGTAAGCAGGTAAAGGGTCGCATTAGCTATAAGCATTTGGAGCCGCACATAGAAGCACCAAAGGCTGAAGCAGCTTAAGGACATGGAAAAGAGTAGGGGGGCTTTGCCCCCCTTTATTACTGTTCAAGGGGGAGGGGGTGTAAAAAGGGGGTCTAAGGGGGGTGTTTAGGGGGGGTGGGGAGGGTTTCGTTAAGCCCCCATGATCCAGGTGCGGGATTGGGTGGTTATATATGTTTTTCTCGCACGGTAAGATTTTTTGCTATATAGGTGGTCTTTATTGAATATACGTGCGTATATAATATATGTAGCAATATTTATTATTATAACGAGCCTACCAAGCCCAGCGCTGGCAGGACAAGCACAAGGAACATGATGAATTTACGAAACATTATCACAGAGTCAGTTACCATACAAGGACACCAGGTCTCTGCAAGCAATGATCGCATAGAGATACAGACACCTGCAGGACAGCGTTACACGTACGGCATGGAAGTCCGCGGTTTCACAATTCCTATATATTCAATTGCTGCTGCGCAGGGTCAATACGTGATGCGTTATGGTAAGCCTAGTATAGGCTTTACCGGGATATCATATGAACCACAGACGACTCGTTTAAACACGCAACGCATTGCAAGTCTGTTTCCAAATTTAGGTCAGCCAGAGCTACCTCTCACGGTGCAAACACCAAAGGGCGAAAAGTCAGTAACGTTTAAACTCGCGTAATCAAAAATTCAATTGATAACAAGGAATCCCATGAAATACATCTTAACCATCATGATCACAATGTGTGTAGCCTTCGGCTATGCACAGACACGCAGTGTTCGGACACCCTGGTACCAGGTTGAATATGACGAAACCTTAGAACAGCCTGTGCGGGTTACGTACCAGGTTCATTGCACCACCACCACCGTATCCAGAAAAGGCATGGACTTCAAACGAGTCGACAGCATACACACATCCAACAAGAAAGACTATGAGGACAATGTTTGGGATAAAGGCCATATGGCGCCGGCGGCAGCATTTGCCTGCAACAAGGCGGCTCTCAAGGCCACGTTCCTGTATGTGAATTGTGCCTTGCAGCATCAGTCATTGAATCGAGGTGCATGGCGTCAATTGGAGGACTGGGAACGCAAGCAAGCCGAAGGTAGCCCTGTAAGGGTAGAGATTCGAGTATGTTGGGAAGGAGCTGCAATACAGCTGCCAACGGGGGCAGTGGTACCAACTCATTTTGAAAAAACGATTTGGGCGAATGGTACCACTTATCGGTTTCGTTTTCCTAATGTGGATACACGTGGTTCAAAATTTTGGCAGTTTGAACAACGATGATATGACCTGATTATGACCTGGAAGGTCGTACTAACGTTTTAACTGTGCTGCTAACTAACTTTGTAATTTACATTTTATTTCTTATAATATATAAAACATATTAATATGGCAAAATTAAAATCAAAGTACAAAAGGGATAATTCGGAACTTATCCAGTCTGTTATCGATAGTGGAGTAAAGACATTTATCACTAAAATAAAGATGATAGAAACATCAAAAGTTAAAGGATATCAAATTTATGAATGTGATTATGTTGATAATGGTGCTATTCGCAATGTAAACATTATTGCAATGGATATCACAGATGCTGTATCTAGATTGGATAGTTTGGTAAATAAAGGAATTCCTTCGCAGACTGCAAATTATTTGTTAAGTAGTAAAACATTGAATAATAAATAAGTTATGGATCAATATTCTTTTGGTGGAAGTCGTTGGCTGCGAATTCGTAGTCGCATCGTTTCAAGTTTTGTATGGAGTGGATGTGGTGTCAGCCGTTTCTTTGTGTGGATGGCACGGCGAGTAAACGGCATCAGCATACAATTGTCTCGCAGAGTAAAACGGTTAAGGGAACAGGCTGAACCAACTACCATTCACATAAACAAAGTAGTTCCGCTCGACAAATGGACTATGCGCATTGAGTTTACAGTAGATCGCAAAGAACGACGATGCGTGCATTTGCAATCAATGACGCCGACTTATGCTGAAACGTTTGCTTCATATAAGCGTGGAGAAGAGGTGGAAATCATAGATCGTCATTATTATTCAGTAGCAGGAATGCAATCGGAATGGAAAAAGATGTAAACGAATATTTATTAATATGAATATGAAATTAACATCTCTATTAAGTGAAAGAACCGAATCAATTCGTGTTAATATAGCCGGCGTTTCATTTAGAGCAAGTAGCCATGAAAATCGTTTGTATCTTTTACCGGAGACTACAAAAGATTTAGATCTTATTGATGAGAAAGGCGGCAAAGAAGCTTTTATTGAAAATGAAACATTTCCGTTTCTGGAATCAGTAACCGGCATCAAATGGCAATGGGATCAAAATAATCCGGGAGCTGGACACATATTTGAAGTAGATTTAGATGTTGTGATTCAAAGTCTTAAAGGAGCATGATGAACAAGACATTATTAAAACAACTTATCCGAGAAGAAATAAAGAACGTACAAGAGCAAAGCAAAAACATTATGACTGACTTTGGTCCTTTAGATGTTCCGGATATGTCAGCTGCAATGAGTCCAGAACAAAAAATAGAACGAATGGCTGATGCATTAGATGTTAATGTAAGCGTCCATTTAGGTGCTGGTTATAATAAATTAACGTTTAGACAGCGTGAAGATGTCGATGAAAAGACATTTGAACAAATGATTCAGTTTTTAGAAAAACTTGGATATAATGTTGATTTAGGCCAGAGTGACAGAATGTATGAAAGAGAATATGATAATGATCGTATCTATTATCCGCAAATAGTATTCTAAAATAAAACGAAAAAAAAGATTAGGAGTGAGATTGGATTCTTGCTCCTTTTTTACTATAATAGGTTATGAAAATTAGAATTACATTCATATCAGATACCCATACTAAGCACGGACTATGTGAAATGGATTTACCAGGTGGTGATATCCTAATCCATTCTGGTGATTTTATGAATAGTGGTTATTATTGGAATGAAGCATCTCCATTTTTAGAATGGTATAATGGATTACACCAATACGATAATAAGATTTTGATTGCAGGAAACCATGATAGATGGTTCGAAGATAATATGAAGGAGATTCCTAAGTTAATGGAAATGTATCCTAATATCAAATATCTATTAGACCAACAAACAGAAATATTTGGTTTAAAGATTTGGGGTTCACCATGGCAGCCTGAGTTTTACAATTGGGCATTTAACTTAGAAAGAAATGGTGAAGATTTAAGAGAGAAGTGGTTTTGGATTCCATCCGATTGTGATATCTTAGTAACACATGGACCTGCTTATGGTCATTTAGATATATCAGGTTATGGTAATCAGAATGTAGGTTGTGAATTACTTAGAGAAAGAGTTGATACAGTAAAACCATTGATTCATTGCTTTGGACATATTCATGGAAGTGCTGGTTATAAGTTTGATGGTAATACACATCACTTTAACGCATCTATCTTAGATGAAAGATATGAGTATAGAAATAAACCAATGACAATCGATTTAGATTTAGAAACAAGAGAAATAGAATTTGTATGAGTGGATTAGAATTATATATAGTATTACTACCAATATTGGTTGGTATAATCGGAATTCAATTTGAATTACATAAGATTCGTAAACTATTAGAAAAAAATGAAGAAGTTAAAAGTAAAATGGACACCATCCGTAGAAGATGATTTACATTCATTTGTTGTATGTGGTGTTTTAACTCAAGAACAGGCAGATAAATTATTAAAAGAATTTAAAGATGAGAAACTTTAATTACATAAAAGTATTTAATTCACCTTTCAAAAGACCAAAACTAAAATGGTATTTCGGTAAGATTGCGATTGGTACTCCTTACTTCTTTCCAAGAAGGTGGGTTGATAATACTGATAAACCGGGTTACCAAAAACCAGTTCCAAAAAAGATTGGATTTGATTTTGTTGGATTAGGATACAAAACTAAATGGGATGACCATGATTACAGATTTGAATGGGGGCCACTTATTTCATTTGTATTCTTTAAATGGCAGATTGCTGTAATGCTGAAAGTTCCACATCCAGAACATTATTGGGTTTGCTGGTTAACTTATGAAAATGATACAGATAAAGATTTATCTACAGAAGTACGAATCAAATTAGCAAAAGAAATTAATCCTGAAGTTTGGACTTCAAGTAAGGGTGATGGTAAAAAAGAAACAATTTGTTATTGGGATAAAGTTTTAAAAGATAAATGGTTATGAACGAAAAAGTACTTGATAAACTAAAAGACTTCATTGATGCATATGAAACTGAGTATGGTGATGTTGAAGGGTTTGAAATAAGTTTAGAGCATCCTATTGTGGATGGTGAACGACAAGGTTATGCAGATATCAAAGAGTTTATAGTAAAAAGAATTGTAAAAGAACAAATTAAAATAAAATGATAGGCGGAGTACAACCAAAAGTATTACTAACTCAAGATGAGGATGGTAATTTGAAATTAGATGAAAACCAAGCCGAAATGATGGGTTTGATTGAAAAAGAATTCAATTGGAAATTGGTTCGTGAACGAGATGGTTTAACTAAACAATCTAAAGAAATAAAATGGTTAGAATGGGATAATGAAGGTCGATACAAAGCTGATTATCAAGAGCCTGCTATTGGTCGTTCATTGATTATGTCCCCATTTAATGATTACTTTACCTGGCAAACAACCGATGTTATCGAAATTGTAGAAGAACGAGAAGATTACGTTAAATTCAAAACACAAAATAGTAATTACGAATTATGGAAGCTATCTTAAAATTTAACTTAGACAATCCAGATGATAAAATAGAACATATGAGATGCATAAAAGCAACTGATATGGCTATTGTATTGTTTGAAATAACACATAATCTAAAAAGAACATTAGAATCAAGATTTGAATCTCAACCACAACCAAGAGACGAGTTTGATGGTATAGAAGAAACATTTAGTGAGATTTACAAGCTAATGGATGAACATGGTATTAATTTAAATGAACTTATAGAATAATGGAACCAGAAAAAGACATATTTGAAGAGTGGGCTGAAGAGAGAGAAGCTCGTTCTTGGTTAAGAAAAAAGTTAGATTCTATTTCATTATGGTGGGAACATAATGGTAAATACCTTCATCTTAATTTTAAGAGAGGAATTGAAAATCTTTGGTATTGGTTACCTGTAATTTGGAAAGATAGAAATTGGGACCACCAATATATTTTTGATATTCTTTCACATAAACTCAAAGCCCAATCAGCATATATTGGCGGCAGAGGTATTCATGTAAGTGCAGAAAGAGATGCTGAGATCATGATGACTTGTGTTCGTTTGATTGAAAAGGTTAAGGATGAATATTATGGTATGGAATACATGGACTACCATAAAACAAAACATTGGTTTGAACCTGCTGGTAAAGAGGGCTATTCAACTTGGGAGTCAAAAGAAATATACGAAAACTTTGACGATTACTTTGCTAAATATCCATTGATTTATAAGAGAGTAATGAATGGCGAAGGTTGGTTAAAGATTGAGGATGAGAACGATAAGGATCGTATTGCAAGTAATATTGCTCATATCAATCATGATAGGGCAAGAAAGCTTCTATTTAAAATTATAGAACAAAACATCGAAGGTTGGTGGGATTAGTATGAGTATAAAAAAAATTGGAAAGGAGTATAGAGAAACTCCTAAACGAGAAATTCGCGAAGCTGCTATTGAGAACTTCGTGTATGGGTTCTTGGGGTCAATCATTGTAGTGTTTATTACATTAAGAATTGATATTGCTGTATTGATTGCATATATGACTTATTACTTCTTTGTAGGTAAGGTTGTTAATAGACCTAAATACGTTACATCATTAGGTAAGTTTATTATATTTCCTGTGCCAACTGCACTCGGAGCATTCGCAGGATACAAACTCGTAAATTTAATTATACAGTATTTATAATATATGAACTACGTAATAATAGGAACAAACAAATTCAGCACAGAAATTCAACGTACTGAATGGCAACATGCACAAGGGATGCAAGGACGTACATGGAATGGTAGTGATTCTATGTATTTTGCAATGACACCAAGAATGCATTCTTTTCATACGCAGAATTGTATTGTACCAATGGATATCGTTTTTGTAAATAATGGCAAAATCATTAAAATATATCCGAACTGCGTACCAAATTCAGGCGAGTCTTATGTTGGGTTTGGAGATGCAGTTGTTGAATTACCAGCCAATACCGTTTTTAAATATCGAATAACACCAGGTCAAACAGTTACATTATGGCAACACAAGGATCATATCTAAGATTACCGCTCGTAATCACTTATCGACGCACTCAGAGAAGCAAAAAGAAGCTCATAAAAATAATGAGAGGCAAGACATCTGACAATATTGACAAGTTAGTCGATCTCAAAGTTCATGGAATCAATGAAAATACAGTAATTGACCATGTAGGAATTGGGTATCGATACGTTCCGCAAGACAAATTAACGGCATCTGATCGCAAGGCCATGGCTGCTGTTCAAGCAGAAACTTTGAAAAACATGGCAAAGTAACATTTCTGATATTTATTATTAAATAAAAGGATAATGTTATATGACATCGCAAGAAATTTACGATGAAATGAAGCAAACCTGGGATGCATTTGAGAAAGATCACACAAGATTTTACGAAAAAAACATCAAAGCAGCAGGTGCAAGAGCAAGAAAGGCAGCAACACACCTTAAAAAACTTGCAAGTAATTACAGACATACAAATTTATCCGAAACAAGAGACAAATAAATGGATATTCGAAAGATAGTACAAGAAGAATTGCATCGTATCATTACAGAACAAGAAGAAACTGTAGATGTATCTCCATTTTCTGATGCTGAAAAGGCATTTTTAGGTAAATTTGCACAAAAACAAGCTACATATTTAGGAATTATTTATTCAAAAACTGATGTTGGTATTGAAGAGTTCTTAACACGTTCTGGTGCTAATCTAAATTTAAACAGAGAAGTATTAGATAAGTTACTAAAAGATGATATAATTGAACTTGTACCATATGGAGGCTATGGTCGTAATGAAGATTATACTATACATCTTAAATTAGACCTTAAAGATGTTGAAGAATACAAACAAAATGCAGAACAAGGTGCTGAAGGCGGTGCTGAAGCAGCAGAAAGTGGTGGGGAACCTACCGGAGCAGAAGTTCCAGAAGAAGCTCCGACACCGGAACCAGAAGTTGAACTAGAGACGCCCAATGAATGGACTGCTAGATATGGTGATATTTTAGTAGAAACAGCACGTACTGCTAAGCGTTTAGTAGAACAACGCAATACAATATCAAGAAAACAACAATCTAAAGTGTATGCACGACAAGGACGTGTATTAAATCGGCTACCAAAAGGATACGTTCAATATTTAGAACGAATTATTATGATTTTAGCTGGTAAATTGCATAATGATTTAGAACGAGAACATTTAGTTGCGGATATATTAGATAATTTAGCTCATAACTTTGGTTTAACACCAAAACAGATTCTTCGTAGCTATATTTATTATAGAAATCAGAATAGATTACAACGAATAATAGGAAAATAATGATAAAGTTAAAAAATATATTGCGCGAAGCCGGATTGATAGGTGAACAAAGTAATTCACAACTAATTACTGTTACTGATACTGATACGAAACAGACTATACAAGATAAATTCAATAGCGTAGATAGATCTAAACCCATTAAACTACAATTGGGTACATCTATTAATTTAAATAACGATGCAATACCTACAGATAATGATAAACAAAACGTAATTAACCAGATTAAATTATTACAATCATTATCTCGTACACCATTAAAAGCTACCGTTCACGGAACTACGTCTAGTCCAGCAGCAACACCCAATGCACCAGGTTCAATATTAACCCCAGAAACTGCTACAGCTTTTGAGAGATGGGTGAATGATAATAATAATACGCCTAATAATAGAATTCAAATGACTTCTGGTTCTTCTAATAATAATTTAGCAATACGTCGAGCTGCTGCTATGGCAGAGGCTGCGGCAGATGCTGGAATATCTAGCGCTAATATTAGGATTGGTAATGTAAATACCAATACCCAAAGATCAGCTGGTATTACGGTAACAGGAAGTTTTCCCCCAGAACAAACTGAACCAGAATTTACATTTGATGTAGCAGTTAGAATACCAAATCAAACGGAATTACGTAGCGGTAGAGCATATACTATTCCGTTTTATGTAAAAAGGGGATATAACGTTGAAATGTCTGGAAAATGGACGAATCTTGGGAGTGAAGCTAACTTTGAATCATTTGTATCAAAGGCAGCTTCTGGTAAAAATTGGTCTGGTTCTGGTTTGGATGATAAACGGTTTGCAACCATTGACCCAACAACGTTTGCGAAGTTTCAAACACTAAATCGTCTAATATCAAAAATTGATATCATGGATTATTTACGAACTAATGCAGCTGAGTTATCTGAAAAATCTTTTTTAAAGCCATGGAGTCAAGATCAAGCTGCTATAGGTATTGATAATGTTATTAAACTTTTCAGTGAGTAAATTTGGATTCTACATCTTTTTTTCTTATATTATAGTATAAATTAAAAGAGATGAAAAAGTTATTGATTATTGTATTCGTAAGTGTATCTCAAATTTGTTTCGGTCAGAATACACCATCACCAAATTTGGCTGATTATTTACCTAAAGATACAACTACTAAAATACACGTAAGCCAGACAATTGAATATAACATTCGATTTCAAATAGAGTTTTACAAACAGATAAATGCGTATCGAAAAGCAAATGGTAAGAAACCTCTTCAACCAGATTCTGTGTTAGAAGCTAGTGCACTTCAACATTCTAAATATCAAGCGTATGAAGGCACTATGACGCATTATGAAACTAATACAAGTAATCCGTATTATACCGGCGAACGAGTTTCTGCGAGAAATGGTAGTGCTGAAAATGTTGTATATGGCCCTGGAGGCACTGATGCTGAACTATCTGCGGTGTTTGCATTTGCAATTTGGAAATCGTCACCGGGACATGATTGGAATATGTTAAACGATTACAAATTTGTTGGTGTTGCAGTATATGATGGTTATTGTACGACAGTATTTGGATTATAAATAAATATTCATTATAATTAATTAAAATCAAATATAAATTATGGGTTATTACACAGCAAAAGTGAAATGGGTTGATGTCGTTGACACCCCAAAAGGACAAAAAGAAAAGAAAGTAACCGAAACCTATCTAATTGATGCAATGTCAGTGACGGAAGCAGAAGCAAAGGTAGTAAAAGACTTCGAAGGTTACAACTTCGATTTTGAAGTAACAGGAGTAAATGAAAGTCGAATCGTAAAAATTATTGACTAATGACCGGATATACAGAAGGAGATACAGTAATTGTATTCAATAAAGACCGTTATCAGGTTGCAATGATTGTTGGCAAGTCCAATGCCAATAAAAAGACACTTTATGATGTTTTGCTTGAAACAAGATCGATCATTGCTGCAGTTCCAAGAGGTGCAGTATCTAAACAGGCTTATATAGATGATAATCTAACTAAGCGATTGGTTTCAACTGGCGAAATTGAATCAACACTACCAGACTATACATATATGGTAGAACAATGGTTGATTCCTGCATACAATGAAACATCATCAGGCCCTAGAAGTTTCTAACATGGCAAATTTGAAATTATCAAACATTGAAAAACTGCAGCGCAGGGTACGAAAAAGGTATCCTGGCGCTTATGCAGTTAATGATGTGGGTTGGCACATTGTGTGGAACGACATTAATCTCAATGACATATTTTTATTGGATAATTCGGATACAGAGGAAGCTGCATGGGAACAGGCAGTTACTGTTGCTAAGCATGAGCAGCATATTAATCGTACACATCCATTAAAGAAGATGTGGAGCCAAACAGCTAAGAATCAAAATAAAGAACGAATAGCAAACCGTATACATTATGCTAGATAAATTACGAGAAAAAATATTATCCATTCT
>Ga0208162_1000678_pt1 | contig 18843 bp, 20 predicted proteins | sample CB_VirMetaG_4_FD_184539 | JGI IMG/M metagenome (GOLD analysis project Ga0208162, IMG submission 184539) | Freshwater to marine saline gradient viral communities from Chesapeake Bay - CB_1508_1M Viral MetaG (SPAdes) (version 4) | ecosystem: Environmental > Aquatic > Marine > Coastal | place: USA... | reverse complement strand
CCAAGTTAGCACGAAGCGTTTCGATGTTTAATCGAGCTTCGCCCGCTTTTGTAAATGGCGCAATGCCAAGTATCATGCCAATTGGGCCAGTAATATTTGGGTTTGCCTTAATTGCGTTAGATAGGTCGCTTACAGTGTTAAGTACTGTCGACGCCCCCATTGCCGTATCTTGGCTGGCAAACTCTTCTTTGCGTAGGCGCTCAATTTCAGCGTTAATGTTATCAATTGACAGCTTAATTGATGGGGCCAAGTCGGGGTATAAGTACGCCTGCTGAAGCATAGCCTCCCTACGCGCTTCAAGTTGCGCAATCATGTCACCGCCAGCCGCTGCCGGCATTGCTCCACCCATCATAGATCGCACCGCTTGTTGACGTGCTACGGCCGCCTGACGCTTGCGCTCCATGTCGGCGCGCTCTGTGATGTCCGCCATGACGTTCTTGACTGCGTTGCCCTCTTTACCTTGCAGTGCATAGCCTGCGTCCTTCAACGCGGCAAAGCCTAGCATAGTGCGTTGGCTGCGGGACAAGTTCTCGAACGGATCCTGCGGCACTGGGTTCATCAGATTGAGCAGCCCCGTCATATCCATGCCACCCATGGCAGGAGCGGCCGCTGGAGCCGCTGCATTCGTCGCAGGCGCTATAGGCGCCTGAGTGCCTGTTATTTGCTGCTCAACAGGCGCAGTTGCTGGAATTGGCTCTTGCTGGCTAGGGCCAACGGGAAGGCCAAGCAGCTTCATCTCTTCGATCGTCGCCGGCTCCCCTGCTACGGCATCAGTAATTCCGAGGCGATCAATGTCTTCTTGTGTTAGTAGATACTGTTCCATGTCTCACCTATGTTCCGAAAAACCCAAACCCACGAGGCCCAAGCCCCATGCCCAAGCTGCCCACTGCGCCTAGCGCCGGCCCGAGGCCACCGTATGACTGCGTGGTCGTGCCAACGCTCGGTATGCCTGACGCCGCCGTCGCGAGTGCGCTTAGACCTGTCAGCGGGAAGTCTTGCTGGCGCGCGAACTCTGCGTACATCGCATCGAGAGCCGCTTGATTTAGGCCGCGGCCCGCTTCGCCCGCCTGCATCTGAGCTCCGAGCCCCGCAAGCTGGGATTGTAGCTGCTGGCCTGCAATTGCGCCCAATCCGGCTGCGCCTGCTCCGCGAAGCTGTGCAGCCTGTAACGCCGCCTGCTGGCCTGCGAGGCCCGCCTGCTGTTGGAACTGAGCCTGCTGAATTGCGCGCTGCTGCTGGCCAGTGATATCGAACTGTGCGGCCTGTTGAGCTTGGCGGAATGCGTTTGCACGCTCGCGGGCAATCAGATCCGCGGCTTGCTGACCATACGCCTTGCGTGTCTCAGCCTCGGCAACGCCCTGACGGGATCCTCCGAACGCCTTCGCGCGCTGAGCTGCCGCGGCTTGCTGGCCAAGTGCCATCTCCTGCGCTCCGCCCAATGTGCGAAGGCCGGCTTCAATCACGCCTTCTGTGTATGGCGACATGTAGCGCCCCATATCAGCTTCTGCTATTGACCCAACTTGGCCAATTTGTGCCGCTTGTGCTTCTGGAGCCTCGAAGCTAGATAGGCGCCCGTATACGTCGGCCGCCCGCCCATACTCCGTGCCCCCCATATCTAAGGCGCCGTAACCTCCGAGAGCTTGCTGCTGTAGGCCACTCATTCCGGCGACACGTTGGCCCTCGTATGGCGTAAACTCGCGCTCCGCGATGTCTGTTGCGTATGGTATTACGGTTTCTTCCAGAAACTTCTGCTGAAACTCTGGCATTTGCTGCGTTGTGGTCGTTCTTGAGCCCATCAGGTTAACTCCATCACATAGTGTCTGTAGACTTCGCGAAACGGTGACGCGTCCACATATTTATCAAAGCCTATTCTGCCGTCCGCTTCAACGGCACCCAAATCAGCGCGGCGAGCTAGATCCGCAAAAACATCGATCGCTTCGTCCATCCACTGCTTCATTCGTTTTCCGCCCATAAACTCAATCTTTAGGGTGTTTCTCTGAGGGTGCTTCACGACGCAAGTTGTTATTGCCGCTACCAGCGTGTCCTCGACGCGAACGAGCCACATGACTGCGCCCCCGCCTCTTATGTCGTCCTCGACGTCCTGCACTCTGACGTCGTTGGATTGCCTTGCGATCGCTGGAGCTATCATCTCCATGCCAATGCTAAGAAGCGCGTCAAAGTCGTCCTCAAGCACCGGCAATATCGTCACGCGTGGCTTTGAGTGTAAATGTACAACATTATCAGTCATATTAACACCCCTAGCCATGCAACCTCGTAATTGCAATTGTTGATGCAGGCGCAGTAGGCGCAAACGCAGTCGCCGCCGTGGCATCTAAAAACCCGCTTGTGCTATCTACTGCCCACATGGCTTCTAAATAATCGTTAGCACTCACATCAAATATCACAGAGCGCGATACAACTAGCACAGCATTATTTTGGTGCAGCGCGTTTTTCATGGTTGACCCTGTAACGTCAGTGCCATTGATGCGAGGCCAAAACCAGAAGTTCACTGTGCTGCTGGACGTTGATGCAATTTGCGCAGAAAAGCTAATCATGTATTGACCAGCTTCAGCAAACACAAGGCGACTTGCAGGCGTTCCATTTGTTACGCCTTCAGCAATGCTAGAGGTGTACGTTAAAGCGTACGCTGTGTTTATAGCTGCCGCTGTTTGGTCTGCCGTGACTGCACCAGCGTATTGACCATCTTCTAAAACGATCTGCACAAACGCGCCGTCTTTGGATACAACGGGATATTTGTTTTCACGATCCCACAGAATAACGCCATCCTCTGCCGCGCTGTCGTAATCGCGTCTGTGCGTAAGAAAAGAGCGTGTCCTCATAAGCCACGCACTAAACTTTTCTGCCCATACTTTAAAATCTGGGCCTACTGGTGGAGCACCATAGAAACTCATCGCTTACTGCCTTGCCGCGCATCTAGTCGCATAACACCCACACGCCAATCCGCTGCCTCTGCACCCTCAACGCGCATTCTGACCTGACGACCTTGGAAGCGCACGGATGTTGGGTTTGCCGTGTTGAATGGCCCCTTTTCGGTTTCCGTTGCATTCGGATAATTCCGCACCTTGAATTTCAAGTCTACACCGCCCTGCGTTTTTTCGTCGGGTATGACGTTGGTGACTTTCATCAGACGCTCACCAGTTCCAATAGCAATCGGGCCTGTCTCAGCGTATGGCGTTGCGCCATCGTAATCAAAGCCAACTTCATGCTCATACACAATTCCGTCTGATTTAACCAACAGAGGTAAGCGGAATACGCCACGATCTACACCCGCCGTGCGGTCAATGTCGCCAGTAGTCCAGATGTTTTCTACAAAGTCATAAGTCACATACTTGTCGCATTCTGACGCATCTTGCGACTGATATACCCACCAGACTTCATTCCATTGGCTGTTCACCATCGCCTGAACCTTGGACGCTTGGTCATAGTTAATATTGCTAAATACAAGATCAGCAACTTCGCACGGTATTTCACGCACCTGACCGCCAGAGTAAATAAAGAAGCTACGACGACCCATCCAGATCACGCCAGCGTCTACAGAGGCATATGCACCCGCTGCAATCAACCCACATGCAGTTCCAACACGCTCAAAGCCGTACACAAAAGGTGGGCCTTGGTATGTCATTGTATGCGCATCTTGGTCTGTAAGGATCAAAGACTGACCGCGTGTGCGTACACCCGCCAAGATCGTGCCGTTAGTTTGCAGTTCAATGTCACCAGCTTGGTTTGTCGCCGCCGCTGTCCATGTGTTGTAATCTTCCTGATCTGACCATGCCACACGCTTAGATGACGCTACCGACACGCTATAATCTGCCGCAAGAGCAACCAAGAAACGCTCCTCTGTTACGAATGCCGCCGTGCAGCCCGTAGGCGCATTTGTCACCGCAGTGAGATCATTAGCCGTATTCAAGTCCCAAGAGTAAATAACGCCATCGTCCGATGAACACGCTATTAGCTCCTCACCCCAGTTATCTAGCGACCATGTAGTTGCGCGTAGAATAGAACCTAAGTCTGGACGCGCTACACCCCAGCCGAACAAGCCCCAGCCGCCAGAGCCAAAGCCAGTGTTGACCGTTGCGTCTACACGACCTGTTGTAAGCCCACTAGGCGTAATGTCTGCCGTGACGGAGCTTTCAAGCATTGCGGTTACAGTATCATGCGATCCAAACGCCGCATAACGCGCACCGTCATTGTCTATCCAAGTATGAACACCGCGAACAACACCGCCTGCATCTACAGATGTATTATCCGACTGTGCGCGTGGCCTCCAGCCACCGACAGGACGTAAACTGTCCTCATGCCAGCGCACTAGGTTTACGTCACGCCAGCGACCCTGAGACTGATACTCTGTGCCGTTTGCGTACTGCCCCTTGGGGATATTTAGCGGGACTAAAGGCATGGCGTATCCTTATGGTTTAGTAGGCCAATCGTCGTCGTTTAAGTGAGGCCAGTTTGCATGGCTTGTGATATCACGCAATGCTTGGCGATAAGCTGTTTGTTCAGCAGTCATAGTCAAGTCGGATGATGCCCACCAATCAGTTTGAGAAATAAGTCTATCGCGCTTTTCTCTTGATTGCGCAGATTGACCTTCAATCCTTCTTGCAATTTCTTCACTGGAGGCATCACTGACTGACCAAACTTGTGTCCATACCCCACCTACCAACTCTGGTGTACCTTCAACCACGTTTTTTGTATAATCATACGCAGGGGGATCAGTTGGTGAGAGTGGAAACACATTGTATGAAGCAAGCGTTCCTTCAGACAAAGTTCTTGGAAAAGACGTATTAGGATTGTCACGGCGTAGTTGCCCGATTGAGTATATCTCAGGCAAACCGTTTGTAACCTTAACATACATTTTTACTACTCCTTTGATTTGTAGCGATATGTTACAACTTTATGCGACACCTTTACTCTCTAATTGCGGAGTGTTGGCTAAAGACGCTTTATCTAATATAGCAAAGCCACGGCTTGCTGCAAAGTCACTTGGACAGTGCGCCCATTTCTCCGCACAAGCCTCCAGCCACTGCACGGTGTGGTGATGCTCTGGTGCCTTGCCTTGCTTTATAAGATCGTTTTCCCATTCAAGATAAGCATAAACTTCTGCCTGCGCTTGCGCTGCGTTGATCCCTAAATCAAACACATAGATTAGGTTTCCCTCATCTATCATGCCGCCACGGCTACGCGCTGCGTTTAGAGCTTGCTTCATACAAGTCATAATATGGTATTTAACTTCTTCTAGCTCATAATCTTCTTCGGTCAACTCGTCTTTCCCGATCTTTTTCATCAGATTTTCATACTGATTACTAAAGAAGTTTAGCTTGCGTATTCCGCCCTCAACATAGTTACGAGAGCTTGCTGCCTGCGCTTGTTTTTCGTTAATCTTTACCTCAAGCATTTCACGCTCTATATCATCTGTCTCTGCTCGCAGTTTACGCTCTAGTTTTTTGAGTTTAATCTCATCCTTTCTCATACGGAAATAGCTTTCTTGCAGTGCTTGTTTGGTTCTTTCAATCTCTGCAAGGCTATGCTTTATAGATCGGATTGGTGTAATCGCCGTAACGTCTAACGTCACCGACATCATCTGCGAGTGCGATTTGTAAAAATTGCTAGAGGCTTGGCGTATTGCGGGGGCTTTCTCCGCAATGTTTGCCAACATAGATTTATATTCAGGCTTCGCCGCTGGAAGCTGAATTTCTATGTCTTGCGTAACTAGATGTGTTTCTTCAAGAGTGTCTTTCATATGCTTTCTTATTGCTCTTTTTATTATAAACCACCGTGACTATCAGAGCATCCCGCCAAGCCTACAGTTGCTGATAGCAAATCTCCAAAGTCTGATGCATTTCCAGTAGATGAAATTGTAATTGATTGTATGGTGTTGACACTAGCAAAAACACCGCCTCCAGCAAAGATACCTGTTTCATTGTCCGATGTGGCGGCTAGATCATAAGTGCCTGTTGTTAAATCACCAAAGTCTGTTGCATTTCCAGTAGACGCAATTGTTACATATTGAATTACATTTGTTAAAGTGCTGCCATAATTAGCACCACCGCCAAATACTCCTCGCGTGTTAGAAGACGTAGCAGCCAAAAATGAAACAGGCGTAATAAGATCGCCAAAATCTGACCACGATCCTGTCGTTGAAATTGTAGTATACTGAATTTGATTTGTTACGCCATAATCGCCGCCGCCGTAAAGACCGCGAGTAGTTGACGAACAAGCGGAACCCGCCGTTTGTGCTGATATAATGTTTCCAAAGTTTGTGGCGTTGCCAGTTGTGGCTATAGTTGTGGAGTTTGTTGTTCGTACAGGTGATGTAGCTCTCCCTGCTATCGTTAGACCGTAAGTTTCGTTTGATAAACCTTTATTTCCATAAGGGGCGTATGTTAAATCTCCAAAATCAGTCGCGTTCCCCGCAGATGCAATAGTCACATAGTCTATAATGTTTTCAAAACTACCTGAGTAACCGCCTGACCACAAACCCCTAGTGCTAGAACTAAAACTAGCTAAGTATCCTCTACTTTGTGTTAAGTCCCCAAAATCGCTTGAGTTACCAGCACTTTTTATATCTATTGACTGTATTACATTAATATAACCACCAGCATAACCGCCCCCAAATAAACCAGTGCTTGGCCCAGCAGCGGGAGCAGCCATAATCATTTTTTTCCAAACGCTCATTTCAAATCACCCCAAGTCTTGACCTGACACAAACCCATACCAAGTGGTGCCACCGTCATGCGTGTAAAACATAAACTGATCTACTGCACTGGCTGTGTCTGTTAGTGTTGGGGCAGTACCGCTGGCCCAATCCACTGAACTAGGCCATGTTACTGTGTAACCACTAGCACTTGCGTCTTGAACTATCTTCAGAGTAAATCCAGATGCTTTTCCTGATGCCGCTGAATTACTAAAAGTAAATGTAGTGTTCTCCGTAAGCGTATGGCTAAACACTGTGCCATCATGCAAATCTACAGTTGTGGAGTTACTAGATGATGTAACCGCCGTGAACTTTTCAGTAATGCCATTATCAAACGTAACAACGCCATTTGCATCTGCGGTTACAACTTTGCTTGCTTCAGAGGTGCCAAGCGTTGTTATGTCGTTGTAGTTTAGCTCTGCCGCCGTTGCCGTAATGCCAAGAGTAGTAAGCGTTGTTTCGTCAATAATTGCCTTGACCGCTGCACCCGCACCCGCGCCATCGCAGTAGATCACGCCTGTCGCGCCGTTAGAAATCGTGACGTTAGCACCTGTACCCTGCGAGAATGTAACGTCATATCCACTGTCATTGTCTACAAGGTAAAACTTAGAAGCATCATTTGGGCTGACAGTGATTGTGCAAGCCTCTGTGGCACCCGAAAGCACCAAAACGCGGTACTGTCCGTCATCTAGGCTATCGCCAACTGTGCTATCCGTTGTGCTTAGTGTATGAACCGCACCAGAGCTAGACAGATCAATCGTGCCAACGCCGCTTGTCGCGCGGTCTACGATGTCAAAGTTGCGATTGGTGATCTGGCCCCATGTGTCTGTCTTTTCACCGTCTGCGATCTTTTCTATCGCTATGTTGGTTGTCCAAGTGCTTGCCATGTCAAGTTCCTTTGCTTATCGGCATCTTACTGCTTTTATGCCGCTGCGTCTATGGATTGAACGCCGTACCATGTTGTACCGCCATCGCGTGTCCAGAAAACTAAGATATCAGTTTCACCACTTGCGGGTGCATCAGGAGCAGTACCGCCAGCCCAATCCACTGAACTAGGCCATGTGACCGTTGAGCCGTTGCCTGTTAGTTGAAGGACAAAACCTACCGAACGCCCTGACGTAACACTGCCAAAGGTGAACGTGGTATTACCCGTCATTGTCAAACTGAACGCACCAGCATTATCTGCGTCTGGAGCGGGTGAAGTACCAGACAGAGCATCGTAATCTTCTTGCAAGCTCTCTGCCAGAACTACACCAGAAAAGGTAGGAGATGACGAAACATTTAAAGTAACTGAGCCAGATGTGCCACCACCTGTTAAATTTGTACCTGCTGTAACGCCTGTAATGTCACCAACATTTGTTGTGTATCCATTTGGATTTGACGCAGGGTAATAATAACTACCTTGCTGGCCATCTAGCGTATCAGCATCTAGGCCAGAGCCAGAGCCATCTACTGTTTTGATCTTCGTCAATACATCAGATGCAGTGTAAGATGAACTTGCTAGTTTTGCATCTAACGCAGACTGTAATCCATCTACGTTTGCAATGATGTGGTTGTGGCTGTCATCCGCAACGGTTGCTGTGATACTGATATTCGCAGAACCGTTAAAAGACGCAGAACCAGAGACATCGCCAGTCAGTGCAATATTACGAGCAGTTGCTAGTGTTGCCGCAGTGCTTGCCGCAATGCCCAACGCATCAATGTCAGCCTTTGTTTGATCCGCAGTTGCACCGCTTTCAATCCCGTCTAACTTTGCACCGTCAGCAGAAACATCGCGTCCATCAAACGTCTGGCCAGCAGCGAACGTAATTGCTCCTGTCATTGTGCCGCCAGCTTTAGGCAGCGCAGCATTTGCAGTTGTTGTGGTTGTTGTTAGGACACCATCGCGTGTCGCGATATCAACGCCATCAACAGTGCCAGACACAGTGATGTTGCCAGTAACGCCAAGAGATGTATTTGCAGTCAGAGCAGTGAACGTACCAGCGACAGGTGTAGTGCCGCCGATCACAGTGTTATCAATAGTACCAGAGTTAATATCAATGCCAGTGACAGGCGTTGTCCCGTCAAGGACATCGTCAATCAAGTCCATGCTGTCGTTTAGGTAGCCACCCCAGACATCTTCATCATCAGCAACTGTAGGCTTTTTCAGGTTATATGTCGTTGTATATGTAACCATGTCTTTTTCCTTATGCCGCCCTTACTGGCAACTCTGTCCAAGTAACGCTGTCATCCGCAAGCGGTGTCCAAGTGTCTGTCGGGTCAACTATTAGCTCCCACTTCTCACGCGCAGATGCCGCAAACAGTGCAGCCACAGACACGTTAGAACCAGTGCTTTGAACTCTGTTACATGTCGCCACAGTTGTGACCGCAGCATCAATAGCACTCGCACCAGCCGCTGTGTAGTTCGCAGAAGCCGCAAACGTGACCTCTGCTGACATACCCAGCGAAACCTCACGAACGCGCTCTGTGATGTCTGCTATGGTTAGCTCTGGGCTTACCTGTACGCTAGACTGTGCAACGCGGATCGCACCGCCAGTAACTGTGAGGCTAGGAGTAACAACAGCAGAACCAGCAGCGTTGATCGCGCCAATTGGCACCATTTCAGCCAGTACGTTAATCGGTACGCTTCGCTCAACAACGCGCAGATAATCAACTGATGTTGTGCTTGTAGCTGTAAGTGCAGCCGCGCCCTTAACGGTAACTTGTGCCGCAGCCGTGGTTGTACTTGACGCAGAAATAGAGGCAGACGCATCAATGTAGTTGCCATCTACCCCGTAAAACCATGTACTATATAAACCCTGACCGTAGGCCATGCGTCAGCCCCTAGTTGAGCGTTATGTCCAAATCTCCGCTTGGTATGCGGAACACGTCACCCGTTTCAATCGTCTTAGATGATGTCAGTGCAGCCCATGCCATCAAGTTACCCGCAGATGATGCATCGTAAATGCCCACATGCGTAACCGTGCCATAGTTCGCCGTAGCTGTCGGGAACTCCACCGCAGCGTTGTTTGACGTTGTATCGCCTGACGTTGTGAACGCGATTGTCTGACGCGCGTAACCACCGCCTGATACTTCAGTGCCACCGCCGCTATCTGATGGTGCAGCCGTGAATAGCGCAACATACAGCGTAGATGGTGCCGTGTATGCAGTGCCAGCAAAAACGTGGTCTAGCACCTTTGTTTCCAAGTAGTCTGAGAAACTCATGTTGATCTCCTAGATATATCTGCGCACACTATAGCGCATTTTTAAAGTTTTAGTAAGCCGCGAGCCTCATGCGCAAGGCTGTACCGGAATGACGAGTTTTTTCGTTGACCGCGTTAAGTGATGTAACCGCCGTTGTGTATAGATTACTCCACACATTGACGCGCTCGTCTTCGCCAAGATATGGCGCCGCCTGCAATAGCGATCCATACAAATAAGCGTCAGGAGCGTCTCCCAGAAGCCAGTTAGTCGTCTGGCTGTCAGATAACGCCGGTATCTTCTGATAGTATAGCAGCTCAATCGTGTAGGTCTGGTCTGGCGTTGGGTAAAGCTCAAACGTCTCGCCGACGTGAGCGTAGAACTTTGGCAAGCCGGTCTGATTAAGGCCGGCAGCGCGCTTATCCATGAGATCCGAGACTGTCGTCTGCTCTACTTTGCTCGTGTTATTGTCGGTGATGCTAAAACGGATTGTCTCGAGCCAGTCGGCGGGAACTGCGCTGTACTGGCTGTCAAGCGCACCAGATGACCGCTCGACCATTTTGTAGTGGCGGATAGAACGCTCCATCTGATGCTCCGCCAGCATAATAAAGTCGGGGATGACGCTTGTGAGGTCGTCCCGATCAAGCCAGTTGGCGATCGATGTCTTCAGCTCGGAATAAGTTGTAATGCTCACAGCGTGCCCGCCCTTGTCCTAAATACTTGGTTGTCGCGGTCATTCAACCACTTGCGCAGCGCCTTCGGATCGTCGGCGATGCCCTTACGTTTGAGCTCATAATACACGGAAAGAGGTATAGACGCCACCTTGTTGACGTCTCGGTATCTATCCGGCGTGTCGTTGTACTGACGCTTGTTCGCCTCGGCGATCGCGGAGACGTCCTGCTGCGTCTCGACAACGTATTCTCCCTTGTCTGTCACATGCCAATACTTGGTGATGCCTGTCACCGGATCTTGGCTAAAAATTCGCTTCATCAGTGCCTCCAAAAGCGAGAGGGGCGACCGAAGCCGCCCCGCCGAACTTATGATACGTTCAAGTCCGCGACAACTGCGTGAGCAGCTTCGTTTGTCACTTTCAAGCCGAACTCTGCCAAGACCATGCGCTTCTCAGCGTCACCAGTCTTCGCAAGCTCAACTTGCTGGATTGGACGTAAGTAGCACACAGATGCGTACTCTGGGTCGAGTAGCCATGCATCCCGCTCTCTGGAGAAGCGGTTTGCGACCACATTTAGCGTCCCGAAATCACTGAGATACACATCAGCCGCACCAATAATGGTGGTTGGGCTGTCTGATGGCGCTTGGTAACGCTGTGCCGCGATACCCGCGAAGCCTGACACAACTGTCTTGTTGTGTGGGCCCACCATCAAGATGCTTGGCTGACCGCCAGATGTAAATGCTTGCTGCATTGCATCTTTCAACATCGCTTCAGTGAAGTCGCGCTGCGTGCCATCTGTACGAGCAGTTGTACCGTCGCCAGTTGTCAAGCCGCCGCCTGTGCCGACGTTCTCGTTTGTCGCAACCCAAGCGCCTAAGCCGCCTGTCTCACGAGCTGTTGACGAGTTGCCAGCCACTTGTGCGTTATTGTCAGTCAAAACCGCTTCGATATCGCGGCGAAGCTCTTTTCCGCGCTTAGCGAGCTGGTATGCCAATTCGTCATTGCGGCCCGCCAAATCCTGCGCGCCCATGTTGTCTGCGACAATCAATGTGCGGCGTAGAATGTGCGTGTAGTTACCAACGCGAGTTGTTGCTGATGTGCTATCGAAAGATGAGACATCGTCACCATCGATGCGGGCTGTAGTTGACGTCGCCGCCAAGCTGTCAGTCTGCCACTCAAAGTATGTGTTAGACACATTTTCTGAGCCGATGTTAGATTGAAGAGGAACCTCTTCAGGCGAAATATTGGCGATTACATCTGCCAAGCTCTCGCGGATACCAATCGCACTATGCGATGTAAAGGTATTTGCTACGATTGCCATAATGGCCTCCTAAAGTAGAGTTTTGATTGCAGCCGCGGCATCCTGCACACGGCCAGTTTGACGAACGCGTTGAAGCGCCTGTGTTTGCTCACTCTTCGGTCTAGGCTGTGTGCTTCGAGAACCAGCTTTGAGTGTCTTGGTCTTTTGCGTCTTCGGCTTTCTCTTCGCCTCCGTTGCGCGTGTCTGACCTTGATCGTATAACATCGCTTTCCTCGCTAACTTCACAAGCGTAGCATTCGTTAGACCATTGACATCTTGTTCGCTGAAACCCTCCTTCAGGAGGAAACCGCGGATGTCTTTGGCCTCTTTAGACGCGACAGAGTTGTCACGCCATTCAGGAATGAGTTCAGGCAGTAACTCGCGCTGCTGTTCGAAGTATTGAGCTTGCATCTGTTCAAGACGCTGCTGCTCTAACCCCGCCATGCGCTGACGCTCAGCTTCAACCGCCTGCAATTGAGCTTGCCGCTCTTCTTGCTGCTTTTTCCACTGGCGCTCTGCCTTCGCTGCCATCGTAGGGTCTGTATCGTACAGAGTGTCCCAGTCTGGCTCCTGTTCGACCGGCTGCTGCAAACGCTCCTGCAACGCAGGCAACATCTGAGCATATTGAGCACGTTCACGCTGTATCTCTTCGTAGTTTACCTCGAGCTGCTTGCGCGCCTCGGCTAACTCTTGAGTTTTGCGTGTGTAATCCCGCTGCCTTAGATTTCCGCGTTTAAGCTCTTCAACGGTAATCTCTTCTCCATCTACTTCGACCGTGGCCGATAGTAAGTCGAAGGATGCGTCGTCCTGCTCGCCGGCATCTTCTTCAGCTTCAGAATCGCCTTCGTACTCTGTATCGTACTCTTGAGAGTACTCTTCAGCGTCCTCTGGCATTTCGGCGTCCGCCTCTACGGCTTCGGCCTCAAGCGCATCAGGCTCCGTCACGGTATCCTCTTCAGGCGTGAGCATGGCTCTGATTGCATTTTGGGCGGTTTGCAGATCAGTCCCTAACGGGTTGTTGGCTTCTGACATCCTTAATCTCCATATTATGCGCTATTTTGTCTTTTTTTCAATAGTCGCATTATCTTCCATTGCGCGCAGCTTCTGGCGAACCGCCTGTACGCCGCGCAGTTTCATGTAAATGCCCTCTCGGGCACCGTTATCGCTGGCTTCAGTTGCCTTGAACTCCTCCCAGCAATCCTGCTCGATCTCATCCATGAAACGAATGAAATCTGTGTCACGCATAAGACGGGCAGCCTCGTGCCCGTCGTCTATGATTTGTTGCTTACTCTTCACGCGCTGCATCCTTAATCAGATCGGCTTGCGCCTTCATAACTTCGCGATTGATCGCCATATCCGACCGGATTTTCTCGACGTTAAGCTGCGTGCCGTATTTCGCCTGCATCTCTTCTGCCTTGACGTACAGCTCCGCCTCTAGCTCGTCGCGCTTGCGATCGTCCTCCATGAACATCTTCTCGCGGCCAAGTTGTAATTCGGCAGCCTTCTTCTGGATGTCCGCCTGAATTTGCTGGATTTGCACCTGAATAAGCTGCTCGTTGATGTCTGGTTTGTCTTCTTGTGGTGGCGCTTGAAACTGTGATGGGTCTGACCAGAATTGCGACACGTCCTTGAAGCCCGCAAGCTCCGTCATCGCCTTCAGCGTGTTTGACAGCTTCTGCATGTCGGTCAACGGATTCACCGGCCCCATGGTCGCCATGGCCTCTTTCTGCATCTCGCCAATTTGTCGCAGCATCATCATGCGCTCAGTGTCCGTACCGCGGCCAAGCGCGACATTAATTGAAACGTCCATATTGGCGTTCCATGTGCGCGGGTCAATCGGAATAAACTCGTTTGACAGGCGCACCATGCGCGGCTGATCCTGATGCGTCGTGATTAAGTGCAGCACAATGCGATAAAGCTGCTTCATGCCTGTCTCGGCAAAGATGCGCGCGATCATTTCGATATGTTGCTGAGCGCTCGAAACAGTCGCCTGAACAGCCGCTGCGGTGGATGACTGCAAAGCACCCGCGTCTAAGCCCATAGACGCCTTTGAGATGCCTGTGCGAGCCTCTTTGATCTCGTCCATGTATTGCAGAACTGGGAATGCCTGCTGGCCAACGAATGGCATAGATAGTGGCTGCACCTGACCGGCGGAACGCTGGCGGATAATAGCGCCAACTTCTGTCGACATGACGTCATCAATGTTAACCATTCCCTCGGTCACTGCGACGCGTGGGTGGATCGACATCGCCAAGCTGTCAAGCGTGTTACGCATGATCGACGATTTAATGCGCTGGATGTCCATGACGGTATCCGCGATCGACATGCCGAAGAAGTCGTGGGCCTCGGGATCGGGGCAGAACACGGCGAACGGCAGCATCGCGCACGGCTCATTCATAAGTATCTTTTTACCGTCACCAGCAGTACAGACTTTACGCAGCTCGGCAATGCCGTCGCCGTCGTAATCCACTTTGATGTAGTTTTCGACGTAGAGCACCTTCTTCATCGCCGGATCGTTGCGCTCGTTCATCTCGTTAGTGAGAGACTTGTTACGCGTGTAGCGTTCAATGTTTGTCTCCATGTCGTCATACGCGGAACCAAGGTCTGACACCTCGTCGTAATCGTATCCCATCGCCACAAGCTCTGAGACGGTCACGATGCGGCGGTGCGCGACGTAGTCACTGTCCTCAAGAGACTTCGCTTCACGCGAAATTAGGAACTCTTCCGGAGGCACTGCCTCTAGCTTCACACGGCCATCCGGATATGTGTAAGTCGCCCGCACGGCGTGCATCATAGGCGGGGGCATGATCTGGCCGCTCATGGGGTCAATCTGAGGCTCTCCGATAGGCTCGGACGCGACAATCTCTACCTCAACGTCAGGGTCGGCCATAATGGCGTTTAAGCCGTTGTCATCGAGGCCAGATAGATCATGCGTCTCAAAGCGCGTCTGGTCGTCCCAGTAACATTTCAGTATGCCAGCCTTACGGATCAGTGCGTCTTTAAACGCCGCGTGGATATGCAGGAAGCCGTTGTTGTCGCGATTGATGATGTAGTTCGCGTATTCTGTCGCCTGCTTCGCAGCCGCGACATCCTCTGGCCCTTGGGGCGCGTACTCAACAGTGCGGTCGGTGCCGTGGAAAATGCGCATCAGTGACGGCATGATCGCCTGCACGGTGTCGCGCACGTCCATGCTGACAACTTGGCTGCGGCCCTCTTCCTCATTGCCGAACGGCTCGCCGCGGTAATACTCAGTGGCCGTGGCGCGTATTGGCGAGATCCAGTTGTCAATAAAGTCGATTGCGTCGTCGATCTCTTTGCCAACGATGCCTTGCAGCTCGTCGTCGTCCATCTGGTTAGGATTTAGCTCGGCTTCTAGTTGCGCCGCCAGTTCGTTGATTTCGTAGTCCATGTTAGCGCTCCTGTCTCGCCAAGTAATTCAAAATGCCGTCAATGATTTGCGGCGTTAGCTCTTGCGCGGGCATCTTAGTCTTAATTGCGTGTGTCATGTTGGCTTCTGTAAGTGGGTTTCCACGCTTGTCTAGCTTACCACTAATTGCGTCGTAAACGTCTTTAAAAATAAGCCTCTGTGGAACGGGTGGTAATGATCCGATATAATCACCAGTAATTTGAGTGTTATATGTTGAATGCGGCACATTTGCGGCAGGCTTGTCACCTTTAGGGGTGTTGAACCTTAAAGGAGCGCCAGTATCAATACGGCTAACTCCTAGACCAAACATACCCGCTGGCAATTCGTACTGCGTGGGGTCTGTAACGCTTTTGCGAACTTCCGCGGGGCTAGGTAGGCCAGCATCCTGCATTGGTCGGCTATCCATTAAGCGAATAAACGATTTGCGATTTGGCGATGACGTGTTTTTAACCCAGTCACGTAAATCTGGAGAAAGTAAGCCAACAAATGTGGGGTCTAACGCTTTCATAGTAGCGTCAAATTCTTTTGCTGTTTTCTTGGTAATTTTTGATCCTTTAACAAGCTCTGCTGCGGCTTCACCTGTAAATGTTGCAAAATCGTTTGCATCAGGCGCCATGCTGCCAGTTACCCCAAGAATATCACGCCCACCGAAGTCACGTTGAGCCTTATCGGCTTCTTTTGATAATCGCGTAATAATATTTTGATTGGATGCCCAAATTGCACGATCTTTTTGGGCTGCTGGGCCAACTTTAAAGTCAACTCCGCCCTCGGTATACACTGGCGCATCAAACTTGTAATCATTGACGCCCTCAACGAGCAAGCCGCGCGATGTGCGATCCCCGTAAAAAGGCAATATCACATTGCCTTCCATATTTTCCCAGCTCATAGGCTTTCGTGCCAAGTTCTCGCCTAAATCGCTTTGCTGCACCTCAACCTCGGAAAATGGACGACGCATTTTAGTTTTCTGGTAACCAAGCGGGTCGAGCTGCTCTTTCGTAAGCGGTTTATCAAGTGGCGGGCCTCCGTTGTCACCGATCGTCGCTAAAACGCCAGCAGCGCGTGAAGCGTTGGCTGACAAAACTTTTGGATCAATGACTGCATATGCAGGTATATTAGTGTTTTCTAGCACGTCAGATGGATTGTAGAGCGCGTCATACCCCTCACGCTGCAACGCTGCGCGAACCTCTGGCACATATGCCGCGTCTAAAATGTTAGAACCATCATAAGGCGAATTATCGGAAATTAAGTCTTCTAGCTCTTCAGGATCAATGTCGTTCCTTTTAAGTAAATCAAAAAAATTGTCATTGTCTTGCTTTGAGCCAATTATAAAAGGATTTTTGATGTCTGCTGAATACTGCGTGACTGTGCCATCATTTTCATCCGCAAACCATTGCGCACCTTTTTTGTTTGGGGTGACAAAGAAGGGTGCCTCTATAGCGTCACCCTTTTTGTAGTCACCGCCATGATAAACACGCAGCGTATTTGCGCCCAACGATCCCGCAGGCTTAGGCGCGAAACCTCCTCCAAGCATTGCGGCGCCAGCAGCGCCGAACGCCTCACCGAGCATATCCTCTTGCGGGATCAAGCCTGCTCTGGACGCTCTGATAGTGTCCCCACCTTTAATGAAAGGCTCCAACAGGTTACCCACAAAAGGACGTATGCCCTCGTAACGCAGCGTGTCAGTACCCATAACAGGCTCTTTAGAAAGTAACCCGCCAAGAACGGGACGGCGACCCTGTTGTGCAAGGCGGTTTCTATATGCACGATTTGTTGCAAAAAAGTTATTAAACAATCCGCCGTAAGCGGTTGCTTCTCTAGCGCGTCTTATCTCTTCTGGAGTAGCCATTAATCACCCCGCTCCATCATGTAGCGCAGCAATCCCTTCATAAAGCCTGAAGTTGTCGGGCCTGCATTAAGAGGGTTTGCAATTGCCATAACGCCCTTACCGCCAGCGGCAACTTGGCCAAGTAAATCACCCTCTCTTCTAGATTCTCTAAAATCTTCAAGTAAGTTACTAAACTTATCCTCGCCGGCTTCGTGGCTTTGTGGGTATGTCTCGCCGAAAGGTACTCCAGCGCGTGGCCCGTGCTTGCGCATCATCTTGACCATGTAGTTGCGCTCCGGCGTGCCTTCTTCGGTCTGCTCTAACGCCCGTAATGCTCGCAAGATTGTTTCGTCGCTGTACATCGGGCCTTCGACGTCATCCTCACGCGGGCGGAAGGCGTTGTACTCGTCGTTGGTCATATCAACGTATAATTTACGCAGGAATGGATCCATCACCACTTTACCTTATTAGCCCAATAAGCCGCGGACATCTTGCCCTTAGCTATGTTCTTCGCATGACGCGCCTTAAACGACTTGCTGCGCGCCGTAGACTTCTTGTCACCGCTGACACCCTGCTGGCCAAAGCGGATCGTCTTAACTTTGTCGCCTTCTTTCGCCACCACGACGTGCGATTTCGTCGGGTGCTTGGGGGTGCGCTTTGGCTTGTTGTAACCAGATACGCCGACACGAGATAGCCTAGCATCTTTTTTCGTCTTCTCCGCCATTAACGCCCCGCCGGATTGAAGCTATACAAGAAGTCGAGATCCTCTTTGGGCAGGCTGTCGAGGAACATGTCAGAGTACCCCTGATCATACAGATACTGCGGGTACTTGCCCGACCCCGTCACAGCCGGCCCCGCTGACTGGAGCGGCACGTTAGATAGCGGCGACGTCAGCTCGGCCGGTGCCGCCTGCGACATCGCGGTCAGAGGCATTCCATTTCCCATCTCAAAGGTGCTACCGATAAATGGCTCTGTTGCGGCCTCTGGTGGTACTTCATATGCCGCCGTAAATGTACCCGCCGTGCTACGCAGTGGCTCTGCTGGAGGAGCCATGATGTTCGTTGGGACAGTGCCGGCTTGCAGTGCAGCGAGGGCGCCTGCGCCTCCACGCTGGCCGATGCGGGCACGGTCATAGTAGCCCATAGGCCGCACGCCGAGCGCATTCGCCAGCATGCTCATAGGGCCGCCGACAAAGCGATCGCCGCTGCGCCCGAAGCCGCCGCCGTCAAAAAAATCGCGTGGGCCTGCTCCGCTGCCAATGAACGCAAGCGGGCCGCCGTATGACGGGTAATTTTGTGACTGCATACGCGCGAGGTAACGATCGCCTACGCTTTGACCCTGATCGCGTCCGATCGTGCGCGCGGTGCGCTCGTAGTAGTCTTGGTCGCGCTCCTTGAGCCCGAAGCCCATGGCCAAGTCATTGAGGATCCCGCTGACTATGCCTTTTTTCTCTTTTTCGTCTTTCTTGGCCATCAGATCGCCTTTCTGAGCTTACCTAAGCAAACGCCGGCCTTTTTACACGCCGCCGGTGTTGGGCAGCCCTTGCACGGCTTAAATCCAGTTGTCGTTGTCGCTGACATTATTTAACTCCTTCATCGTATCACGATTCAACTTTCTTTTCCCACTCGTAGCACTTCACTTGCATGACGGTGTATGTCGGATAACGCACTTGCATCGAAATGACGCCGTTTTGCATAAAATCCGCAATGCATTCGTTCTCGCTTGCAAA
>Ga0208162_1000677_pt1 | contig 18850 bp, 22 predicted proteins | sample CB_VirMetaG_4_FD_184539 | JGI IMG/M metagenome (GOLD analysis project Ga0208162, IMG submission 184539) | Freshwater to marine saline gradient viral communities from Chesapeake Bay - CB_1508_1M Viral MetaG (SPAdes) (version 4) | ecosystem: Environmental > Aquatic > Marine > Coastal | place: USA... | reverse complement strand
TACGCAACAGTGAATATCGGTTGGTATATCTTCGCCCAATAAAGGAATTGCTTATGTATACAGCAAAACAAAACTTTGCCTGTCAAGGTAAATCATACAAAGAGGGAGATAAAATCCCTGCTAAAATCGCCAAAGGACTGCCTGAACACTTGGTAGAATCTCCAAAGGCTAAATCAACAACTATTCAAGAAATCTCTGAAGGAGAATAACTATGGCTTTTGCACAGGGTAGCCGTTCCAGTCTCGCTTACATTGCTGAGACAGCATTTGGAACAACACCAGCCTCACCAACATTCGCTTACTTGCCATTCAATACACACTCTATTGACCTATCAAAAGATCGTGTTGAAGGTAATGAAATTCAATCAGACCGTATGACTCGTGTTGACCGTCATGGTAACAAACAAGCTGGCGGTTCAGTAGAAGTAGACCTTCGTAAGGCAGACTTTGACGAGTTTATCGAAAGTGCTTTCTTTAGCTCTTTCTCAACAGACGTTGTTAAAGTTGGTACAACACCAAAGTACTTCACAATCGAAGACGCTGCTGAAGACATCTCACAGTTCCGTACATTTACTGGTATGGCTGTATCTGGTATGTCAGTTTCCATCGCACCTAACCAAATGGTTTCAACAACCTTTGATATGGTCGGTAAAGACATGACACAAGCTGCAACAACAGCTTCTACAGGTGGTACACCAACTGCTGCTTCATCTAACCAACCATTCGATAGCTACTCAGGTACTATTTCTGATGGTGGATCATCTATTTCTATCGTTACATCTATTGACTTCTCAATCCAGAACTCTTTGGCACCTACATTCGTTGTTGGTTCTGATGCTGCTCAGTCACTAGAGTATGGTCGTGCGGTTGTTGAAGGTACAATGACTGTCTACTATGAAGACGCAACATTGATCAACAAATTCTTGAACGAGACTGAAAGCACAATCGAAGTATCTGTGGACGATCCTACAGGTGCTAACAGCTACACATTCTTGTTCCCACGAGTTAAGTACAACGGTGCATCTGTTCCAGTACAGAACCCACAGTCACGCTTGATCACAATGCCTTTCGTTGGTCTATATGACGCAACAGAAGACACAAACATCAAACTGACACGTACATCGTAATCCTCTAGCTAGAGGCGGGGGAGCATCGGTGTCGGGTCTGGTGTTCCCCCTTCAATAACCACCCCGACAAACCCGAATCATCAAAAGGAGACCCGATTATGGACTTGATGAACATTGGTACTACCAAAGAAACCACAGACGTTACTTTGTATAACCCAGTAAACTCTGAACTACTAACTAACGAAGATGGTTCAGAGATGACAATTACAATTTGTGGCCCATACTCAAAGAAATATAAGGCCATTTCTCACGCACAACAGAACCGTCGATTGATGAAAGCTCAACGTACTGGTGGTAAGCTAAACCTTACTGCAGAAGAGATTGAAGCATCAGCATTAGACCTCTTGGTTAAGTGTGTAGAGTCTTGGAACATCACAGTAGGTGGTGAACAGCCTGAATGCAAAGAAGCTAAAGTGCGTGAACTATTTGAACAACTGCCTTGGGTACGTGAACAAGTAGATGCTGCTTTAGGTGATGCACAGGCTTTTTTGGACAAGTAAGGGCTGAACTAGAAGAGTTTGCTGAACACTCTTTTAGGATGGGTAGAAAAGTTAAGGGTAAGTCAACCGAAGCTGACCACCTAGCCCAAGCAGCAAAACAAATGGGGAAGAGTTTAGACGAGGTAGAACAGTTTAACTCTGATGCACTCTTCCCCGACATTGCTGCACATATCTGGTCATCATTCCTAGAACTACACGAAGGTAGAACGTATGGAATGTCAGGGCCAAATCCTATATCCTACGACATAATTAAGGCTTGGTGTGACCTTACGAGTATCACACTTTCACCGTGGGAAATAGAAACTATAAAGTCCCTTGATAACTTGTGGATCAAAACTATAGGCGAAGAGAATGGCTGACCTTATGCAAATTGGTATTGATGTAAGAACTAACATCAAACAAGCTACTGCCGATCTTGATAAGATGGGTGGTTCTGTTGTTAATAACATCAACACCATCAATCGCCTTGAATCTGAGGTTAAACAGCTTAATAGGGAACTAACTCGTGGTCGTGTATCTGAGGCAGCTTATGCCAAAGGTATGCAACAGATTAACAACGAGCTTAATATATTTCAGCAACGTGCAGCAAAGGCGGCAGAAGTAGAGCAAAAGTTTGGTAGAACTGCAGCCACAGGCGGTAAGAGTTTAAACCGTTTTAACATGGTTCTGCAGCAAGGTGGCTATCAACTACAAGACTTTGTTGTTCAGTTACAGTCTGGGACTAACTTCTTTACTGCGTTCTCACAACAAGGTTCACAGTTTGCTAGTATCTTTGGGCCTAAAGGTGCTGTTATTGGTGCTGTTATTGCGCTAGGTTCTGCTGTAGGGGGTACTTTAGTTGCATCTTTCCTTGGTGCAAAAGAAGAAGTTGAAAGTTTTGAAGACCAGCTTGATAACCTAACTGATGCTCTAGAAGAATACAGAAGTCTTTCTGAGAGAATTGCAGATTCCAAAGCTCTATCAGATGAATTTGGAAACCTATCTGGTCAAGCCAAATCAATCTTAGAAACCCTACAACTGATACAGGGTATCACACTAAAGAAGCAACTATCTGAACTTGGTGGTATAGGTCGGGTTGTTTTTGAGACATCCACAATTAAAACTGGTGAGATTTTGGGGATAGTACCCATCCTTGAAGAGGTTCAAGTTCTTACAAAGAATCAAATTGAAGCTGCTCAAGAGTTTCTTGGTGCAACTGAAGGTACGTTTGAGGAAAATTCATCCTATGCTGGTCAATACTTACGCTTACTAGATAAGATTCAAGGTGCGGAAACTTTTGATCAACAAGTAGCAGCGGCAGCAGAACTTGATAAGTTCTTAAAAGCACATGTCGAATCTAGGGGCGCAGAAACCAAAAACCTAGAGCAAATAACAGCACTTCAAAATGTTCTTTTACAACTTACTAAGAATCAAGCCAGTGAGCAATCTGCTGCCTCAAAAGCATTAGAACTAGAGGAAGAGAAGAGGTCAACTCTAATCAAAAACACTCTAGCCAATGCCACTAGAGCTAATGCAGAACGCTATGCTCAAGAACGTGCAGAAATAGCTGAAGTAGAAGAAACAAGAAAGTCTCTACAAGCTAATGCTCAAGCTAATGCCACTAGGGCTAATGCGGAACGCTATGAGGCAGAACGACAAGAGATAGCTAAAGTAGAACAAGACCGTCAAGCTGTTCAAAGAGCTACACTGATTGCGGCTACTAGAGCTAACGCAGATCGTATTAAACAAGAGCAAGATGCCGCTGAAAGACAGAAGCAGATTGACAATGACAGGTTATTAGTTCTTTCAGCACTAAATGCTAAAGCCCTAGAAAACTTAGATGCTTTAGACGACAGTGCTACTCAAGCTGAAAGACTAACTGCAGCGTTAGAAGATGCTGCTGATGCAATGAGTGCAATCAGTGGTTTTAACCTAAGCCTACAAGATAGATTAGCTCAAATTACAGCCGAAAACGAAGCTATTAAACAGGGCTTAAATGGTCAGATCGCTGGTGAGATTGAACTACTTAAGATTAAGCGTGATAGACTTATCTTATCAGATGCGTTAGGTAAGCAAGACCGTGATCAAATGGCTGCTGAGATTACTCAGATAGACAATCTTATAAACGCATACGAAGAACAGCTAAAAGTTAATGACAAACTAACTACTAAAACCAGAGGCCAAACAAAAGCAGTTAAAGACAACCGCACAGCCTACGAAAAGGCTATGATGACTGCAACTGAATTTGCTGATGCCCTAGATAGACAAGTTATTGGTGCAGTAGATGGTGTAGCAGATGCCTTCTCTGATTTCCTTGCGGGTGGCCTAAAAGACTTCAAAGACTTCGTAGGTTCTATCAAGGATATGTTCATCAGGCTACTAGCAGATATGGCTGCTATGGCTCTTAAGCAACGTATCATTATCCCTATTGCTACAGGCATGGCTGCAGGTTTTGGTAGTTCTGCTGCCGCACAAACTATGGCTTCAGGAACAGGCTCTTTTGCTTCAGGTACTATAGGCTCTATGTTAGCTGGTGGTGCATCTGCCCTTGGTAGTGGTTTCATGGCAGGTGTCCAAGGGTTCATGGGTGGCGGTTTTGGTGGTTATATGAACACTCTCTCTGCTACAGCTCTTAACGCTGGCCCTATGGCTACCATCGGTGCTGCTCTACCTGCTATTGCTGCAGTTGCTGCAGTCGTCGGACTGTTGACCAAGAAGACTAAACTACTCGACAGTGGACTAAGAGCTACTGTTGAGGGCTTTGATGTAGCTATTGAGACTTTCCAGCTTACACAAAGTAGTCGCTTGTTTGGTCTACTGAAGGGTAGTAAGAAAACTACCTACACTGCTGCTGATGCAGAATTAGCTGACCCATTGATAGAAGCTATCGGTGATATGCAACAGAGCATTGTTGATGCTGCTGGTACTCTAGGTATTGGTGCAGATGCATTTGATGACTTTAGCTATCAGTTTAAGCTATCACTAAAAGGTCTAACTGAAGAAGAACAGCTACAGAAGATTAACGAAGAAATCACTAAGATGGGTGATAGCTTTGCTTCTTTGTCAGGTCACTTTGAGACTATGAATGAGCTTCTAGCTGCTGCTACTCAACGGTATGACCTAGAGACAAGGGTTCTACAGTTACTTGGTAATGAGACTGAACTGTTGATCCGTCAACGTGAAAGAGAACGTGCAGCTACACATGAGCTAAACCGTGGTATGCTTGATCAAGTGTATGCACTAGAGGATGCTTACTCTGCTGTAAACTCTGCTTTTGCTACGGTACAACGGTCTATAGAAGCACGTAAGAATGCTATCACTAACTCCTTCAACGAGATTATGGATGCTATTCAAAGTCGTCTTGCGGTTGCTCAAACTGCTGTAGGTGTTAGTGGTGGTATCTTAAGTTCCCTTGAGGGTGCTTCTGGTACATCTGGTATGACTAGAGGTGCAGGACTAGCTTACCTACGTAGCCTACGTGGTGCTTCTCGTATCTCTGACCAGAAAAAACTAGATGATGCTCTACAAGCTATTGCTGAACCATCAGAAGGTCTATACACTAACTTTGTCGATTACCAAAGAGACTTTGCAGACCAAAGAAATCTTATTCGTGAGCTAGAAGAGAAAGCTGGTCATCAGTTAAGCACTGACGAACAAACTCTACTAGAAATACAGAATGAGGCAGACGCTGCACAAGCTCGTTATCAGGGTCAGATTGATAAGCTAGATGAACAATTAGCACAAGCACAAGAGCAACTTAATGCTCTATACGGTATCAATACCTCTGTTAAAGATGTAGACCAAGCTATAAAAGACTTAAGCTCTGCTGTTTTGGCTGCATTAGATGCTCAAGCTGCTGCTAAAGCTGCTCTAAAGAGTGGTGGTGCAGGAACTGGTGCGGGAGCGGGTGTACAAGCTGCTAATGCTGCAGGACAACAAATCCTAAATCAATTAGGTCAATCTGGTATTGCTACTCGTGGTAGTGACGGTGCTAAGTTCCAGAAGGTAGACATTCGTGGTTCTGCACAGTTGTTACAAGTTGCAGCAGACTTAGGTGTTCAAACATCAGGTAAAACAGGCGCACAAATCCAACAAGCTATCTCTAATGCAGGTAACTTGGGTGTTAATATGGATAACGCCACAAGAGCCTTACAGTTTGCTATGGGTGGTAACTTTGGTGGTGGTCTACGTATGGTTGGTGAACGAGGCCCAGAACTTGAAGCTACAGGCCCATCACGTATCTTTAGTACTAAGCAAACTGCTGAACTCTTCCGTAACCCAGAGCTTGTTGCAGAGGTTCGTAGCTTACGTGAAGAGGTTGCAGGTCTACGGTCTGAAAGCAGACAACTACAAGCAAGTAATTCTAAGTATGTCAAGCGGAACTACGATATTAACCGCAAGTGGGATACTGAAGGTCTTCCAGCTACAAGGACTTAATAGATGCAGATTATTAAACCTGTAACAGTTACCAACAGTATTCTCACTAGCTCTAATGTTACCGAAGATGACTACGCTGAATGGGCCTCTGGTACTACCTATAATGATGGTGATAACGTCATTGTCATAGGTACGACACATAAGGTCTATGAAAGCCTTGTCGGTGGTAACGTAGGTAATGATCCTACGACTGATGATGGCACTAACTGGTTGGAGATTAGTGCTACCAATCGTTGGAAAGCATTTGACCAGAAGATTAGTGAACCTGTAACAAACTTAAACAGTATCCAATACGTCTTAAGTGACCCTAGTTCTAACATCACCTCTGTCGCCTTATTTGGTCTAAAGGGTGTTACAGCTAATGTAACTGTGGCTGATGGTGCTACAGAGGTCTACAACCAAGACATATCCCTGACTGACAACAGAAACATTGTTGACTGGTTCACGTATTTCTTTGAGGAACAAGTACAGAAAGATGAAGCTCAGTGGTTAGACTTACCACCATACTTAGGTTCTAATGTTACGGTTACAGTGACAGCAGCCTCGGGTGAAACTGCAGAACTTGGTCAACTTGTCTTAGGGTTCTTAAGTGATCTTGGTGCGACAACTTATGGCACATCAATTAGTATCGAAGACTTCTCACGTAAAGAAACAGATGACTTCGGTAACTTTGTCGTCGTAGAGAGAGCATTTGCTCAATTAGCTGACTTTGATGTACAGTTTGAAACTCAAAACGCAAGAAAAATACAACGGACGTTGGCTGGATTTAGGGCCACACCAATCGTCTATATCGGCTCAGAAGATACATCCTTCGGTACAACCATCTATGGTTTCTATCGTAGGTTTGACTTAACGCTAGAAGGCCCATCGTTATCATTCGGAGCTATAGAAGTAGAAGGATTGACATAATATGGCATACCCACCCATTACCACACTACCCGCCGCACCTAGTAGACAAGACCCCACGAACTTTGCTGATGAAGCTGATGCATTTTTGGGTGCATTACCTGACTTTGGTGATGAAGCTAATGCCCTTGGTAGTTATCTAGATGGTGTAGCTTCAGATGTAGACACAGACGCTACTGCTGCTGCCACATCAGCTACAAACGCTGCTACAAGCGCAACTAATGCAGCTAACAGTGCTACTGCTGCTGCTAACTCTGCTGCCTCTGCTGGGGCTGTTCTGTGGGTCTCAGGTACATCCTACTCTACAGGTTATGTCGTCTACTCACCGATTAACTTTCAGAACTACCGTGCTATTCAATCTACATCAGGGACAACAGACCCTTCACTAGATGAAACTAATTGGGTACAACTGGGTGGATCAGGTGGTGGTCTTACTGAACAGACTGCTACTACAACAGCTACTACACAAACTGCTATTGCTACTTATGTTGCTGCTGACTATACAGCTATGGAACTTACCATTGTAGCTGATGATAGCACAGACCGTACAATCACTAAACTTCTTGTCGTTCACAATGGCACTACAGCTTCTGCTACACAGTATGGTGAGGTAAACACGAATACTGCACTAGCGACATACGATGTGGACATCTCAGGTGGTAATGTTCGTCTGTTAGCTACTCCAGCTTCTGCTACAAGCACAGACTTTACGACTAAAGAGAACCTGTTTGAACCTTTAGCTTAATGATAACGACATAGGGAAAGTGAACTATGGCAAACAATAAAGATTTTAAAGTAAAGAACGGTATCCAGCCAACGGTATATCACGAGGGCTTGGGTACTGTTGTGTCTGGGAGTGTAGGGTATAGCCTTTCTGCTGCTAGTTATGATAGTGTTAGTTTTAGTGTAACTAGTCAGGAGACAAGCCCTACTGGATTGTTCTTTAAATCGGATGGCCTTAAAGTTTATATAGTGGGGTTAGACTTTGCCACAGTGTTTCAATACAGTTTAAGTACTGCTTGGGATATTTCTACAGCTAGTTACGACAGTGTTAGTTTCTCCGTATCATCTCAAGATACTATACCAACTGGCCTCTCTTTTAAATCCGATGGCACTAAAATGTATGTTGTCGGAAACTTAGGCGTTGACATAAATGAGTATAACTTAAGCACTGCATGGGATATTTCTACAGCATCTTACTCGCAAAACTTTAGTGTGTCTTCTCAGGAAACAGCTCCATATGATGTTACCTTTAAGACAGATGGCACTAAAATGTACATTTGTGGTCTTGCTGGGGATGAAATCAATGAGTATAACTTAAGTACTGCATGGGATATTTCTACTGCTTCAGCTAGTCAGGTGTTTAGTGTATCTGCACAAGAGGGAAACCCTCGAAGTTTATTTTTTAAGTCTGACGGAACTAAGCTATTTTTATCTGGGACTGATAACGATAGTGTTTATCTCTACAATCTATCTACCGCTTGGGATATTTCTACAGCTAGTTACGATACGAGTTTTAGTGTAACAAGTCAGGATACTTTGCCAACTGGTATATACATAAAACCTGATGGTACTAAAATGTATGTTACTGGTTATGCTTCTGATGCAATCTATCAATACTCCACAGTCCTCAGCACAGCATCCCTGAACCTATCCACTGGCTCAGTCTTTGAGGTCACCCCAACGTCTGACATTCAGATTAACTTAAGTAACCCTGCTGCTAGTGGTACTGTTAGTCAGGCTACGTTGTTGTTGGATCAAGCTGGATATGGTGGGTATGATATTACTAACAGCTCTTACGACAACATTAGTCTGAGTATTGCAGGTCAGGAAACTCAAGGCCAAGGTCTTACGTTTAAGTCTGATGGTACCAAGTTGTATGTTATCGGGACTAACGGTGATGATGTAAACGAATACAATTTAAGTACGGCTTGGAACATATCTACCGCAACCTACCTGCAAAACTTTAGCATCTCTGCCCAAGATAGCAACCCTACTGATATTACCTTTAAGGCAGACGGTACTGAAATGTATGTTGTAGGTTCTGCGGGTGATAGCGTATATCAGTACACCCTGTCTTCTGCATGGGATATTTCTACAGCTTCTTATACTCGTGCTTTTAATGTCGCCACTCAAGAAGTAGCACCATCAGGAGTGTTCTTCAAGACGGACGGGACTAAGATGTATATTGTTGGTTATAGTGGGGATGATGTAAACGAGTATAACTTAAGCACGGCATGGAACATCTCTACCGCATCCTTCTTGCAACTTTTTAGTGTAGCCTCTCAGGAAGCCAACCCACAGTCTCTGGCGTTTAGCTCAGATGGTACTAAGATGTTTGTGCTTGGTGAGAATGGTTTGGACGTAAACTACTATTCCCTTAGCACCGCTTGGGATGTTTCTACAGCGTCCTTCTCTAGTGCGTTTGCACTGACAGCGAGTGAGGTTGCGGTTAGAGGTTTGGCGTTTAGTAATGATGGCTCCAAGATGTACATACTGGATGAAGACGATGAGACTATTCACCAATACTCCACAGCCACACCAGCCACCATCACCTACCCTAGCACCCTAGAGTGGCCCTCTGGCACAGCACCTACGTCACCTGCTATTGGTGAAACAGATGTTATAACATTCACTACGTCAGACGGTGGTACAACCTACCAAGCAGTACAAGCAATAGATGGAGCATCATAATGGCTAACGATAAAGACTTCATCCTAAAGAACGCAGTAGAAGTAGGTGGCCCTACGAATGTAACACTGGGGACAATCACCAGCAGCGACATTGATCTTAGCACAGGTAACTACTTTGCTGAGACACTAGCAGCTAGCACAACGTATACCATTAGCAATGCAGGTGATGTACAGTCGTTTCAGGTTGAGGTGACTGGTGCAAATGCTGCTGATTTTTCAACTACTACATATGATAGTGTTAGCTTTAGTGCATCAAGCCAAGACGCAACCTGTACGGGATTGTTCTTTAAGCCAGATGGAACGACTATGTATGTTGTTGGCGGTGTTAATAACTCTATCTTTCAGTACACATTAAGTACAGCTTGGGACTTATCTACGGCTAGTTACGCTTCAAAAAGTTTTAATGTCACAAGTCAAGATGCAGAACCTAACCAAGTTTGGTTTAAGTCAGATGGTGCTAAGATGTATATGATAGGATATGATAGTGATAATGTATGGCAATATAGTTTATCTACGGCTTGGGATGTTTCTACTGCTTCTTACGACAGTGTTAGCTTTAGCGTAGGTTCTCAAGAAACACTACCAAAAGGGTTGTGTTTTAACTCTAGTGGAACCAAGTTGTATATTACAGGTACTGCAACTGATAAGATATACCAGTATACACTAAGCACTGCTTGGGATTTATCTACAGCTTCGTATGACAGTAAAAATCTTTCTGTTGCTTTAAATCCATCAGGGGTGTTTATTAATAGTGACGGAACAAAAATATATTCTGTAGATCAAACTAATGACGATGTAAATGAGTACACTTTATCTACTCCTTTTGATATTTCTACAGGGGGGTCTTCTACGGCAACCATTAGTGTGAATGGACAAGATACTTCTGCTCAAGACTTATTCTTTTCTTCTGATTTTACCAAGATGTATATGATTGGAAACAGCACGGATAGTGTATATCAATACTCTGTAGGTCAGACTACGTACACTATCACATGGCCTAGCTCAATAGAATGGGCTGGTGGTGTATCTCCCTCTGCCCCTGCTAATGGTGAGACTGATCTGTTTACTATTACCACAGACGATGGTGGTACGACTTATACAGGTGTAAAAACCGCTGATAACTTAAGCTAATCTGGAAGGTGAAGGAATGGCTAACAATAAAAGTTTTAAAGTAAAGAATGGCCTACTGGCTAGTAGGTACTATGGTAGTAACGGTACTGAGACTGCTGGGAGTACTGCTGCCTATGACATATCTAATACAAGCTACAGTAATGTTAGTTTTGATGTAAGTAATGAAGCACTTGGCCCTACAAGTTTTGACTTTAGTAGTGATGGCACTAAAATGTATATGCAGAGTAGTAACAACGATGCTGTATATCAGTATAGCTTATCGACTGCTTTTGACATATCAACAGCTTCTTATGCCTCTAAGAGTTTTAGTGTAGTATCCCAAGACACCATACCTACAGGTTTAGCTTTTAGTAGTGATGGTACTAAAATGTATATGTGTGGAATCAATACCGACATTTGTTATCAGTATACATTAAGTACAGCATGGGATGTAAGTACTGCCTCTTATGCCTCTAAGACCCTTAGCTTTGTTTCTCAAGACGGTCTGCCGTATAATATAACCTTTAATAATAACGGCACTAAGTTGTATATGATAGGTGGTACTAACGATAGTGTTTTTCAATATTCGCTATCTACAGCTTATGATTTATCAACAGGTTCTTACGATTCTGTTAGTTTTAGTGTTTCCTCACAGGAAACTGCCCCAAGAGGTATTACCTTTAACGGTAACGGAACCAAGATGTACATAGTTGGCGAGGATAACGACAGTATCTTTCAATATTCTTTAAGCACTGCCTATGATTTATCTACAGCTTCTTATGACTCAGTTAGTTTTAACGTATCTAGTCAAAATGGTGGGCCAAGACAGATCAAATTCAATTCTGATGGAACTAAACATTTCATTATAGCTGATGCTGGTGGTTCAGGAGAGAGGGCAGTTTATGAGTACTACACCACATCCCTAACCCAATCCCTAGACCTATCCACAGGTAACACATTCAGCTTCACCCCTAGTGGTGCTACTACTGTGTCGTTTACTAACCCACCAGCATCAGGTTTAGCTGTAGGTTTCTCTGTAGAGATCAACGGTGACGGTAGTGCAATCACATGGCCTAGCTCAGTGAAGTGGGACTCAGGTACAGCACCAACAGCAACAGCATCAAAAGAGTTATACACGTTCATCACAACAGATGGTGGGACAACTTACTACGGTAAGAAAGCGGCAGGAGATATAGCATGAGCAATGTAGCACGAGTAGCAGGACAGGCAGCTAATACTCTGACTAAGCCTTTGAACGTAGAAGATGTGTTCAGCACTTATTTGTACAACGGCACTGCGACAAATGTATCTCACCAAATACAAAACGGTATTGACCTTGCTGGTGAAGGTGGTTTGGTTTGGATCAAAAAGCGTGACAGCAATATAGCAAATACCAATCACTATCTGTCTGATACGGAACGTGGCAACTTTTATATAGCTTCAAATAGCACAAATGCACAGGCAGCAGGTGATATAGCATCGTATAACTCAGATGGCTGGACGTTTAATGCTTCAACGGGATTAGGCACTGACTATCTAGCCGCTCAATCTTACGCCTCTTGGACATTCCGCAAAGCCCCTAAGTTCTTTGATGTGGTGACTTACACTGGGACAGGTTCTGCTCAAACGATTAGCCATAACTTAGGTACTACCCCCGGATTTATTGTTGTAAAAGGTTATGATACAGCAGGTCGGTCTTGGGCTTGTTATCATCGTTCACTTGGTTATACAAAAAGACTTCTTCTTAATTATACTTCTGCTGAAGCAACTGACTCAACTTACTGGAATGCAGAACCTACAGATGCTGTTTTCTCAGTAGGTACTCAACAAGAAACAAACTTAAGTGGTACAACCTACGTAGCCTACCTATTCGCCCACAACGATGGTGACGGTGAGTTCGGCCCTGATGGTGATGCTGATATTATCAAGTGTGGTTCTTTTACGACTGATAGTGGTGGTAATGCTTCTGTTGACATTGGATTTGAACCACAATGGATAATTTATAAAAGATCAGATGGGACATCTAATTGGGGTATGAATGATAATATGAGGGGGTGGGCTGATACCTATTGGAACCCCTTATATGCCGATGTAAGCAACGCAGAAAGTGGATTTGCGGCTACTAGAAGTTGGCCTACGGCAACTGGATTTGAGTTTGAAGGACAGTTATCAGCTTCAGCTAACTACATCTACATCGCCATTCGCCGTGGCCCTATGGCTGTGCCTGAGAGTGGTACGGATGTGTTTGCTATGGACTTTCGCTTTAGCTCAGAGGCACAAGCGTTAAATCCAGAGCAACAATATTACTCTGGCTTTCCTGTTGATATGCACTTGAACCTGCGAAGAAGCGGTGGCGGAGTGTATGCTTACTCCAGACTGCAGGGTGGAAGCAATTTCCTAAGAACGTCGACTACAGACGCAGAGGTCAGTTCTACGACAAATCAGTTTGGTTCAAACGAGGGCCTGTATCCGCTTGGTTTCACAAACACAGAAGACACTACGACGCTTGGACATATGTTCCGCCGTGCCCCCTCGTATTTTGATGTCGTTGCTTACACGGGGACGGGATCAGCTAGAACTGTAAGCCATAACCTTGGTGTTGCACCTGAGATGATTTGGTTTAAGAGTAGAAGCAATGCGGATAATTGGGTCGTATACGTCCCTTCTTTAGGAAATAAAAAGCTGTATCTTAACCTAACCAACGCAATTACAAATGCTGGTGGTGGGGACTTTAATGACACTGCCCCTACAGACACCGTCTTTTCCGTTGGGGATGGTAATGACACAAACAGATCGGGCGGCACTCACATAGCCTACCTATTCGCAAGCCTAGATGGTGTGTCTAAGGTGGGGAGTTATACTGGGAATGGCACAAGCACAGGTGATGCGCAGAACATTGACTGTGGGTTCTCAAGCGGTGCTAGGTTTGTTCTTATCAAAGCGACAAGTGTAGCTTATAGCTGGATGCTCTTTGATACAGAAAGAGGCATCACTTCTGGAAACGATAGTCTACTTCTTTTAAATGACACTGACGCTGAAACAACAGCTTTTGATAGCGTTGACCCTTATTCATCTGGCTTTACAGCAGTGCAAGGCCCATACAACATGAATCAAAATGGTGTTGAGTACATCTTCTACGCAATCGCATAACACAAAGCAAACATAAGGAGAACACAACATGTATGCTAAAATAAACGGTGGAACAGTAGTAAAGTTCCCATACACATTTGGTGACTTACGTAAGGATCACCCTAACGTATCCTTCCCTAAGAACATCACACAAGCTACTATGCAGAAGTATGGCATGGTAGGTGTACTAGAAGGGCCAAAGCCTACTCTAGGAGCTTACCAGACAGTACAGCGTAATGCTCTACCTACACGCCCTGTCATTGGTCAGTACACAGAAGAAGATGCACCTATGCCTGAGATGGTAGGTGAAGACATCATTGCTAACTACTGGATGATTGAGTACACAGCAGTAGATATGTTTGCTGATACGACAGAGACAGACGAGGATGGTGTAGAAACTACAACAACTAAAGCAGAACATGAGGCCGCATATCAGGCTACACTAGATGCTAAGGCTGCTGAGACTAACCGTAAGACACGTAATGACCTTCTAACAGACAGTGACTGGACACAGATGAACGACAGTCCACTGACGAATGAACAGAAGACTGCATGGGCTACCTATCGTCAGGAACTACGTGACATTAGTGATCTAGACGCATGGCCTAACCTAGAAGATGCCGACTGGCCTGTAGCACCATAAGGAGAACAACAATGGGATATGTCTTAGGTAACCGAAGTAAAGAAAAACTACAAGGTGTTGACCCACGGCTAGTTGCTGTTGTTGAAAGAGCTATTGAAATCTCTGAGCAGGACTTCTCTGTAATCTGTGGTCTACGGACTGTTGAAGAACAAGAAGCTCTAGTAGCCAAAGGTGCATCACAGACGATGAAGTCTAAGCATCTAGAAGGTAAAGCTGTAGACCTTGCTGCTTACTGTGATGGCATACGTTGGGAACTAAACTTGTACGACGAGATTGCAGATGCAATGCTCAAAGCTGCTAAAGAACTAGGAGTGACACTACGCTGGGGTGCTGCATGGCACAAAGCATTAAACGACTGGGATGGGACTGCAGAAGACCTGATGAATGAATACATTGACATTCGTCGTTCTGCTGGTCGTAGACCCTTCATAGATGCCCCGCATTTCGAGGTTCTATAGTCATGTACGAGATGGTAGACTTAATTATGCAATGGCTTGTAGCCCCTGTTATAGTCGTTGTATGGCATCTGTTTTCCCGATGTAATAAACACGAGACAGAAATAGCCGTACTTAAATCTCAACTAGAATCATCTAAAGTCTCATATGATCGTGAGATGAAAGAGATGAAAGAAACAATCAAAGCAATATTTCTAAAACTCGACAGTATAGAACAATCACTGCGAGATAGATAAATGTTAGACCCAGTTACGATCATTGGTGGTGCGACTGTCGCTTTCAATGCTATCAAGAAGGGCATTGCCGTTGGTAAAGACTTGCAAGATATGCATGGTCAGTTATCCAAGTGGGCAGGTGCTATGTCAGACTTAGGTCAGGCAGAGAAACAAGCAAATAACCCACCTTGGTGGAAATCATTAGGTGGGTCTGTAGAGGAAGAAGCTCTTGCTGTTTGGAATGCAAAGCGTAAAGCAGAACATATGCGTGAAGAGCTACGTAAGCATATCTCATTCGTCTATGGGCCAACAGCATGGGATGAGCTAGTGCGTACAGAAGCTAAGATCAGGAAGCAAAAGAAAGACCAAGAGTATCGTAAAGCTGAGATACAAGAGGCTATTATTACTTGGACAATCACTGGTGTCTTGTTGTTGATATTCTTTGCTGGTCTTGGTTTAATCATGTATAGTATGAAAGGGTAAATAATGGCTATAACACCAGAATGGCTAGATAAGTGGCGTATATGGCCTAGACTAATTATAACTCTTTATGGTTATGCTTTCTATAAAACGACAACATGGTTTATGGACTTACCTGATCCTACAAATGCTCAAGCAGGTTTTGTGTCGGTTATCGTAGGTGCAGGAGCAGGTTTCTTTGGGATATATGTAAATGGTAAGTCGGCTGATAATCGTAGCTCTACTAACGTCAACGTTAAGTAGTTGTGGTCTAACATCACTAATTCCTACTGGTGGGACTAATGTAGCTGCTAACACTCAAGTGGGCGCAGAGAATAACCAGAACGTAGGCGTAACAACTTACAATAAACCAGAGATAAAACCAGAAGGGCCAGTAGATACTGTTAATCAAGATAATAGTACGACAAACATATCTGAGATAGACCCACTTCTGCTTATACTATTGGTATTGGGGTGGTTGGCTCCATCACCGTCTGAAATGGGGAGAGGTTTACTTAAGCTCTTCAGACGTAAAGAATAAGAATATCCATACTCTGCATAAACTAAACCCCTGAATCCTTAGTTGGACTCAGGGGTCTTTTTGTATCTACTCTTCGGATAGACCTAGTTTGGTCATACACATAGCCGTACCTTCATACAGCATTTCTATGTCGGCCTCTGCTTTTGTGATCTTACGTAGGCAATATGCATTGGCTAGTAGACTGATCAGCAGGATACCTTCTATTACGGTCATTTACGCTCCTGTTGTTGTATTAATGCTTCTAGATACCATCGGGCTTTCTTAAGGTCTTCCACACCATTCTTGTATCGCCATCGGTGTAAATACTTAGCTACATTCCCACGATAGTACCCTATCAGTTCTTCATCTGTCAGGAAGTCCTTGATATACTCAATACACTCAATAGCACCAGTACCATAGTGTGCAGGATTGTTTACGTTATCACGTTCCTTGGATCGTTGTCGTTCCTCTAGGGACATTGGTGTTATCATCGGTGCTTCGCTCCATTCATTCATAGGTTCTCCTTCATAAAGACTTTCACCCACTGTGCGCAGATGTCGGATCGTATAATGTCGTCTACACCAAACTCAATGATTGGCACAGGCAACATATGTTTCTTTGCTAGGTGAATAACTTTAGACAGGCCATCAGCTTCTTTTAGGTCTGACTGTTGTATATCACCATTAAGTACTATAGTGGTGTCTTCCCCTACCCTTGTCAAGAGCATCTTAAGTTCATGCGTAGTTATATTTTGTGTTTCATCAACAATTATAAAAGCATTATCGAAGCTACGCCCACGCATAAGTGCAAGAGGTGCCATCTCAATGTTTCCATTCTTTATGCCAGTTTCCACTGCCCCCTTACCTAAGTGTTTCTCCAATACGTCTAATACAGGTAATGCCCAAGGCATTGTCTTTTCCTGTAGATCACCCTTAAGAAAACCTAATTCTTTACCTACGGCAACGTGAGGTCTTGTGATAACGATTTTATCAATCTCTTTCGTCGTGTAGAGGTCGGCAGCATAAGTCGCAGTAACATATGTTTTCCCAGTACCTGCAGGGCCAAGAATAAAGACCTGCTGATATTCCCTAAGTGCATTTAACAATTCCTTCTGTTTTGTTGTTTTAGGTAACAACCCAGATGTTTTCTTCTGGGCTGCTCCTTTATATGTTGTTTTTCGTCGGGATCGTTTTGGCTTTTCGGGAAAATCATCCATTCAGTTGTACTAGCTCCGCTGATGTAAATGGGATATGAAAGAACTGTTCCCCTTTACGAATGTACCTACCTTTTGCTGTACCTAAACTTTCTTGGGTTAGTAGTGTATCCTTGATACGCCACGCCTGTCGTAGGTCTTTACGAAACACATAAAAGTTAAGAACACCATTCTTTCCCTCATACTTGTCTAGGAGCCTCTGTTTGCGTTCAGGAATGCGTATTTCTGACCAGTGGGTAGGCCAGTCCCCATCCCAAGCTACCTTAACCTCTGCCTCGTTAAAATAAGTGTAGCCATCCTTCTGAGATACGACATCAACAAAGTAATCCTCTTCAGTGTTTACAATCGTATGTCCCTTACTTTTGAGTAACGACACCAATGCATCTTTAGCAGGTTCATCATAAGCCTCATACAAAGCTCTATTAAAACTCTTTCTTACCTTTGTCATCTAGCCACTCTTTCAATTCTGTGTACCCACCTACATGAGTACCTTTCGGGTTAAAGATTTGAGGAACAGTTGTTATGCTAGACCTCTTAAGTAGATACAACAACCAACTGCTACTTTTAGATTGTATGTTGTATTCTGTATATGGTAATCCATGTCCTTTTAACAAGGCTTTGGCATCATCACAAAAGTTACACTGATCACGAGTGATTATCACGTACATCTTTTCTCCACATTAATTCATGCAAAAGTTTCTTCTGTTCATACTCTGACATTATCATCCAGTCTCTTATTTCATCGGTAGACCTCTTGCACCCTATGCAAAAGCCATCATCATCTAGACGACAAACCTTTACACAGGGCGAAGGTATTTGACCTACGTCAGGTCTACGATTTCGCATGAGTCACCAGAACATGCCATTGTCTGCATACCTGCTGTATTATCCTCTTTCTCATAGTCCGTTAGTTTAGACCAATCAATGTCTTTAGGCATTAACGACAACAAAGTCTCATAGTCTGATTTGTCGCAGTCCTGATAAGGTGCTTGCTGATATGTATGGTCACTGTGCGGTAGGAATGATACACCTGACATTTCATCAAAGTGTTCAAACACAAATGCACCCACGGATACCCATTCATCATCACGAACTGACACAGTAATGCTAGGTTTATGCTCACACCAGTGTCGCTGATATGTAAGCCATGTCTCTAGCTGTTCAATAGCTGTCATATCATTACGTGTTACTGCACCTGCAGGAGCTTTCTGTGGGAAACTGAACACTGTTGTCGTGTCACCTTTCATCACACAAGGCTCGTTAGGTACACCCTGATCAATCAAGAATTGGGTAAGTGGGTCTTTATTGTCTCCACGCACCGTACGGATGTAATAAGGGCTGTGACGAGCGTGTATCCCACTAGCAGAATCAACAAGTTGGGAGACAGTGCCACTAGGTTTGACACAAGTGATAGCAGCAGAAGGAGGGATACCAAGGCGCTCAGACCATTCAGCATTAGTATTAA
>Ga0208162_1000676_pt1 | contig 18851 bp, 19 predicted proteins | sample CB_VirMetaG_4_FD_184539 | JGI IMG/M metagenome (GOLD analysis project Ga0208162, IMG submission 184539) | Freshwater to marine saline gradient viral communities from Chesapeake Bay - CB_1508_1M Viral MetaG (SPAdes) (version 4) | ecosystem: Environmental > Aquatic > Marine > Coastal | place: USA... | reverse complement strand
AAAACCTTCGATAGTGCCTCCCATCGGAGCACTTTTTACATTAGGCATATCAGGAGGAGTAAGTCGAAGTCTAGGTTTCGTCTTATCTTGCATTATAGGAAGAGCCTCATTACTTACTTGCTCTTGCCCTAAAACCTCTTTGTCTTTTATTAGAGGTGTAAGTCTTAATTTACTTGCCATGAAACTTCTTATATTATTTTGCTACTGCCTTGACATCACTACTGTCAAAGTTAGAACCTGCTGATATAAGTGCTATTGCAACAAGAGCATCATTAAGACCCTCTGTTCTTGCTAATGAACTTGTTCTGTATGATGAGTTGTTTACCTGAAGCATATCTTTATCAAAGTTTCTCATTACATTAGCTATTATTTCAGGAGAGACCAATGATGTCTTATCTGCACTTTCTATAAGTTTTGATATATAGTTAGGATCATTCATCTTATTTCTATCTGCAGTTTTAAGAATATTGATTGTTTTATCAAATTTCTTATTTTCAAAAGATCCATCTGCAGCTCTCTTAGTTACATCCCATTGATTCCATCCTCCACCACCGTTAGTAAACAGCTTAGATGAATATCGTATCTGATCATCTATGGTCATCTCTTCAACAGGAATAGCTTCACTTCTTGTTTTAGCAAATCCTATTTTATACTGCTGTTCAAAGTTATCATTTTCTTTTGAATCAAGTCCGAACAATCCTGTTTTAAATGTTTCTACTTGATCTACAGAAGTTATAGAAGGATCAGCATCCATTGCAGCTTTTTGAGCAGGAGTAACAGATACTTGATTTTGCTGAGTAAGCCATCCTACAGTACTTGCAATTTCTGTAGCTCTTTGACCAAGATCGCTCAAAGACATACCTGACAGTTCTTTTACTGCATCAACATCATAATTGGGATCATTCTGATCAGTGCTTACTATTTTAATATTACCTTGCTCATCAAAAGTAGGAACCTTTCCTTTTAAAGTGTATGTCCCGTCATTGTTATATAGAATCTCAGTATCACCTCCTAATACATCTTTTGCTGCTTTACTTTGAGTATCATTAAGGTATATTGATTCTCCTTGGGCTACTCCTTTTACTGCAGCAAATGCTTTGTCAACAATCATATCAGCATAATGCAACCTTGCTTTTTCTGAATCAGAAAGATACTGCATAAACGTATTTGTTACATCTACTTGATATTGTTTACTGGTTCTTGCAGTAGTTGTTACTGTGCTTTCACCTATTTTTTGACCCTTTTCAATAGTAAAGTAACCTTTAGCAAATACTTTATAACCTTTATCACTTGCTACATAATCAACTTCAACACTTTCAGGATCAAAAATAAGATCTCCAAAGGGTATTTTTGCGTTTTCTATACCTAATTCTTCTGCAAAATCTTTTTGACTTAATTTATCAAATGGTATTTTTTCTCCGTTTGCATATAATTTTGTATCATCTTTTGCAAAACCTTTTGCTGTTGAAGCAAGTATTTGATCTGTTGCTATAGTATATTTATCAACTCCTACTGCATCTTTATCGTAAAGAGTCATTTGATTTGTATAATAATTTCTATTACCATAATAATCTTTTACTACAGCGTCAAGTTCTTTATTAATAATAGTATTTGGATCATAATTTTGACGAATTTCATTTTCTTTTGATTTTAATTCGCTATTGTATAATTCTTCTAAATTACTAATATTTTCACGATATAAAGACGGATCAGAAGGGACAATGTTTATAGAACTAAGAGCTGATAAACCTTTTTCAGATAAAGACTGTTCATAATTTAATTTACTAAGCTCTTTTAATATTTGTTTATGATGATCATCATTTTCTATAAAAATACCTACATCACTAGGTCTATTAGGATCCTGACTTCTTTGACGAGCATCGCTAACATGAGGAATGGCTTTAGCTATTGCAGGATACTGTTTTGCCCATTCATCATAAGATTCTTTTCTTACATTGGATATATCAACATGATTTCTTAAAACGTTTTTTAAAACAAGAGTTTTACCACCGTTTAATTTTTCGTCTAAAAATTTCTGTTTTTCTGGTGCTAATACAACATTACCATCTTCATCTATTGTAGTATTTTTCCACATAGCTTGATTAGGATTCTGACTATCATTCCGAAGATTTTGAAGTGCTTTTATTCTAAACTGATAAACTTTGTCAAGTACTTTTTCCTGCTTAGTAGCTTCGTCTTCTGCTTTTGATCTTATGAGATTCTCGTCTATTGGAATTACTTCTCCGCTTCTCGGATCAATCTGACTTTGTGCTTTTGCCATTTGTCTTTTAACAGAAGCTTCTACCAATATATTGTGCCTTTCTTCTTTAGATGCAGCAGGTGCATTAGGCGCAAGAGAAAGCTCTAACATACCTTCTACATTTTCAGCGTAACCTAACTCTTTAGCAATACCATCAAGACCTTCTTTATGATATATTTCATTTACAACTTTATCATTGAGATCTCCTGATTCAAACATTCTATCTGTAAGACCGCTACCTTTTGCAGCTTCCATTTGCATAAGCTCTGCTTTAGTAGGAGCCTTTATTTTGTCTGTAGATACCTCGTTTGTATACTTTTTTACTTCAGTAATGTAGTCTGCTGTTAAAGAACCCAATGTGTAATCCTGACCTCTTTTTGAATACTCATTCTTTTTCCACAGAATAAACTGTTGTAATTCAGGTGGAGCATCAGATAATTGATCAAGAGAAACCCCATTACTACTTAATCTTCCTAAGTCAGGAGTAACCTGCTCTAAAAACCTATCTACAGTAAGTTCTTTATCTGTGGTTGTAATACGTTCTCCTTTTTCATTTGTAGTAAAACTTTGCTCAATTCTTGCTTTTACAGGGTCTATATAAGAAGCTTTAAAAGCCGCAGTAGAACCAGGGTTACTCATAACACCATAATCAGCCAATGTAGGGGCAACACCTGCAGCTATCTGTTCTTCAGTATAACCTAATGTATGCTCTCCTGTAGTAGGATTATAAGATTTATGTGTCACATAATTACCGTAACCTTCTTGACCGCTTTGTTTTAGAATTGATTCCATTAAAGCTCTATCCTGTTCTACAAAAGATGCTCTTTGATCATTCTGCCAATTACCGCTTAGTTCACTTAGTTTTCTAACAGCATTTCTTACATTACGATTCTGAGCGAAGTCATTGGTAATAGCATCAAGTTGTTGTTTTCTTTCCTTATTGATCTTAGCAGCCATTTGACGACTTTCTACAGAAAGACCAGGTTTTATTACAGCATCTGCATATGCTTTACCAATTGCACTGTCAATAGCATCAAAACGTTTCTGTTGATGTTGAGCAAGTGCCATCATGTTCTCCATAGGGTATGGATCGTATGTCTGTACAAACTCTCTAGGAGTGTATCGTGTAAATCTATTTACAGCCATGATTAGGTACTTATTTTATATTGTGAGAACTCATCACCAAACACTTGCTCAAACATCTTTTTAACATTAGCATCATTACGCATCATATTATATTCTCGCAAATTTATTTCTCCTGCTTTGCCCATATCATTAAGTATCTGATATCTCATAGTTTGAGCAGCACCTTTATTTGCAGCAGTATCTGCTAACTCCTGCATTGTAATTTGATTATTTAATTGTTGAGCTTGATTTCTGATCTGAGCATTTTGATTGGAAATAGTCTCTTCAACACGTGATGTTTCCTGTGCTTGTTTGGTAGCAAGCAACGCTAAAGCACCAAGATCTAATTTACCTTGCTCTCCTGCAGTACTCATTGCTGTAGTATAAGCATCTCTTACATCACGTTTAGGAACAGTAGCATTTAAAAGTGCAGGATTGTATCTTGGGTATTTTACTTGATCCCATTGCTCTGCTTCATTTAATGCGCTTCGTAGAGGACCCATACGTGTAGCGTATGTACCTAAAGAAGATAATAATCCCATGTAATCCATATTATTAAGATTAGGTACTCTTCTTTCTTTAGGTCTTACATCAGGATTATCAATATTTCCTACAGCTTTAGCCATTGTAGGTTCTACATATTCAGGAGGTCCAACAAAATCTGGATTTAAAGGGTCTGCTGATGACATTTCAGGTGGACCTACAAACGGTGTTTTTGCAGCTGGATCTTCAAGCATATTAGCTCTCTTTGTAGGAAAATCTGGTTCTAAACCTGCTTCGTATTGATCAGCTAAAAAATTTGCAATTCCATCTGAGTCTATACCTAATCTAGCATAATCTTCTGCAGTTAATTGATTAAGAGGTGTAGATGTTTGAAAATCTTCTGGGTTTTGTCCTGCAGGTCGAATAGCATACTCTTCAGGAATCTGAGTATAATCTATTTCATCATAATAAGGTTTTCTTTTTTGTATACGATCAGCAGGTATAACTACTTCAGGTAAAAGATTTGGAAATTCATCTGGTAAAAATCCAGGCATTACTCTATCATAATCCTCTACTGTCATATCTTTAAGAGGAGTAAACCCAGGCTCTAAAGTTCGATCTATATTAAATGACAGTTGTGCATTTCTTACAGAACTTTCTGGCAAAACATTTTTGTATTGTTCCAACGCTACATTACCACCTTCTTGAACTATCATAGCAGCAGCAAGATCATCTATTTTGTCTTTAGAAACTTTGTCATTAGGATCAATGCCTAATGCAGAAGCCATATTATTTAAATAAGCAGATGTATCATTTTCTTCAGGTGGAGCATATTTATTTATAAATTCTTGAAGTGTGCTATCTCTTGTTATAAGATCAAGTTCTAATTGCCTTTTCATTGCAGCAATACCATCTTCAAAACTTTCAAACTTTGCAAATCCGCCTTCTCCTTTAGACGCACCTTTTTGATTAGCAAATCTTAAGTTGCCAGGATTGTTGTTTCTTACATTAAGAGGTAAGGAAGGATCATTTGCGCCACCAGTAGCGTAATATTTTTTATCCATTTTATTCATGTCACTTTTAATTGTAAGGGGAAGGGTAAGATCTTGAAGATGAATACTTAGGATTGCTTACATATTTTGTAGGAGATTCTCCTTCATATATATTTCTATAAATGTCTATTTCATCGTCAGCTGCTCTCATTGCTGCATTTAAAACAGCTCTTCTTTGAGCATCATCTTTAAGTCTGTAGTAGTCAGCCTTTTTTCTTCCAGAATAATCTGTATCTAAAGTATTCAGATAACTTGCAAAAGGGAAAGATGCTTCGTATGTAGGTTGATTTCTCATTAGCGATGATGTTCCTACAGGAGCGTCAGAATATCCATCACCTATATAAATATCATCACCTGATACTACACCTAAATGAGACGGTGTGCTTGCAGGATCACCACCTTTAAAAAGATAAGAAGCACCTCTTTTAAATGAACTTGCAGGTTTTCTAAATTGAACATAATCGCCTGGTTTAGCATTTTCAGCCGCAACCTTTTCAAACATTTTTCTACCCTCTTCGCTGTTATACCAAGCTTCAAGGTCTACATTGTTCTTTATGTTACTTGGAATACCTTCTACTCCAGCAAGATCTTCAAAACAATTAACTCCTTCTACACATGTATTGTCTGTTCTTACAGGTATCATTCCAGGGTCAGTAGAAACTTCTGGTCTACCACCACCGTTTGCGTAGTAACCGTAGACACCTTTTTTAACTCCACCACTTTTAAATCCTCCAAAATCACCACCAAAAGCTGAACTTCCGCCAAGATCAATAGGAGTATCACCTGTTATCATATCTGGACTTTCAGAAGCTACAGGCATATTTGTAAGCTGACCTTCATCCATCATCCAAGGATTACCTTGAGAATCAAAATATTGAGGGTCTAAACCTCCTTGTTGTTCTTCTTGTGGTTCTTTTTGAGGTATACCTAAACTTCCACCACCAGTAGTAGTAGGAGGGCCAGCAATAGGTTGTCTAACATATCTTTGATCTTCATACATACTGTCAATTGCAGGACCTGCAATTTGTTTAGAGCCTTGACGTACATTATGAATACCTTCAAATAATTGCATCCAAGCACCGCCACCCATATACATATCTTTTTGACCAGAAACACCACCTTGAGCATATTTGTCTTTAGGTAAAGCACCACCTTGTTTACTAAAAAATTGTGTACCGAGATTACTAATAACACCTTCAGATTCTGCAAAACCATAACCGAAAGCAGTACCTGTCATAGTATCATCACCAACAGCTCTTCTTGTTGCTTCACTTGATCTATATGGAGAATCTGCCATTGCCATTTCACTGAATGATTTACCAGTAAATGCAGATGTTACAGGTGTAAGAAAAATATCACCCATTAAAAGACCAGCTTCTTTCCAAGCAGGAATGTCTTTTCTGTTAATAGTTTCGGATTCAATACGCATTTGCTGATCACCAAAGGCTGTAGTTCGCATTCTATCTTCAGCAGATTCGTCCATATTGTGACCTATTGGACCTCCTGTAGCGTACTTAACACCACCATTCTTTGCTTGACCTTCATCATACATATTACGGAAAGGATCTATACCTTTCTCGTTTACAGAACGTTGAGCATGTGTAAGTGCTTGATCTCTAGCTATTTGATCAAACGTTGCTAAAGCAATTGGATCATCTTCAAGCAGTCTATCATTACGATTTAGTTTCTTGTACTCTTTAGCAAGAAAATCTCCTTCTGGAGATTCTTTGTCGAAAATGTACTCATTTCCTAATGTTCCAATTTTAACAGCGTATTCCCCTCCTTCGACTTCGGCTCCTTCGGTATAATCTATACCTCCAAGCTCGTGGGGCATGCCTTTAAAAGACTTCAATTCCATGATTACAAATATAATTTATTAAGATTCATTTGTCAAGTAGGTTTTTATAATATTACTTAAGAATCCTTCTAAAAAGATTCATTATATAGTGTAACCTGAACTCTTTATTATTGTTATTTAAGAACTTGAATTTTTGCTTTACGTAGTGACTACGTATTCTGTTCTTGCTATTCTGAGCATATGTGATCGTATGCTTCCATTCTCTCATTAAACGTTTAAATACTGTACGTACTCCAGTTGTCTGATAGGTATTATATATTTCAGCTTCTGAAAAAGTTTCGTCTGATGCTTCAGTACCATTAGGGTTAAAGACTTCTGTAAACCATCTGATATTATCAAATATCTTAGTTACATAAGGTTCTTTGTTTACAGTAATTGTTATTGATGATTCAGAAGGATCATTATCGTAGAATACACCTCTATCACCTTCCTCATGTATATATAGTTCTGAAGCTGTTATAGGTAATGTCAATTGAGGTTTTGGAGATATAATATGCTTCTTATCATTAATGTACATAATTGGTTTGTATGACCTGTAAGAAACAAAGCTGTTAAGGGGTTCACTATACGCAAGCGTATATGAATTATCTATAATTCCTCCAGGTGCTCCTTCATCAGTTTTAGAGTTATAAATCGTAATAAGAAACTCTTTGTTTACATAATCATATGTTGATGTTATTCCTCCAATATTTGCAAGTACTGATGTATAAGGAGCATCGTAGTTCAAAAGATTATCTCTAGTATTTGCATACAACCAATTGTTTATTTTAGACTCTGTAATATTCATTATTCCTTGCTGTGCATACATATAAATAGCACCATCTTTTGAATCAAAGAACATTACACCATTAGGCGATACGGCAAAACTGAATTGATGCCAACTACCTATGGTCTGAGATACATAATCAAATCTTGGAAGTACTCCAGATTGACCTAAAATAATACCTGAACCTGCTTGGTCATTTATTACAGCTCTTTCATTTACAGATGGTATACCGAAACCGTATTTTTGCCAAGCCATCAATGTACCGTTTCTATTTATAAGCTGTCTGATTTCACCAAGATCACCTTGTATATCTATATATTTTTCATTATTGAATTGCCTCCACGCATCAATTCTTTCACCGTGTGTTTTTGTATTTGATGCCCAGATTCTATGAGGATGTTCAGTAATTTCTTCAAACCCTATAGGTTTAGGAAAAGACTTTTGTGTATCCATTGTTAATGAAAACATCTTATTATACTTGTAGTCTTCACCATAATCTAAAGGAAAGTCTTCTGCAGGAGGGTTTGGATCAGCACCATTATATATGTAATCTAAACCTCCTATTTCTCCTGACAAATGAATACCTTCTCTAAGATCTGTATTGATATTTGATTCTACAGGATAATACAGTGCTGTACCAAACCAATCTTCAGGTGCTGTTTGAGAAAAATTTCTAAGCATTTTGTAGGTGTCAAATATGTTTACAAAAGTGTCACCACCAAAAACTTTAATATTGTTAAAAGTGGTCTGACCTTTCATAACTATATTACAGCCAGTATTGATGTAAACATTTTTAGATCTTGCTGCATAACCTGCGCCTCCGTATTGAGCTTTTCTAGGTCTTATGTAGTTAGCAACTATTTTATCACCTACATTAGACGCTCTACCTATTTGTGTACCATCATTAGCATAAGGATAAAATTCTTGAGTACTCAACGGAACTCTAACATTTCTATTTGAAAATGGTATTCCAGAACCTGCAGTACTGTCTGTAGTTATATTAGGTATTCTTCCAATACTATCTCCAAGATCTACTAAAAATGTATCTGTACCTATTGAACCACAACCTTTAAAACTATCACCAGGATCGCTATAGTTTTGCATAGGAGCACTATTATTAAAATAGGTTTTATTACCTACAGATCTTGAGTTACCTAAACCTACAAGTCCTCCATTTATAACTGGTTTTCTAACACTAGTATCTCCTTGAGTTATAGCATTAAAAGGTATATAAGCTTCAGGGTTAGGAGACAAATGCCAGTTTACAGGTGCATACTCGTATAATTTATACCCATTTGTATGAGCATTTCCTCCACCTAAATCTTTATCAAATGTATTTGCCCACTCTGTAAGACCTCCTACAATTTTTATATAATCACCAGATTCAGTACCTGGAGAGCTTCCAAAAAGAAAATCAGGAGAATGAAAAGAATATATATCTTGAGTATAATAATCGGTTGTAGTTCCGTCAGTAAACGTAAAATCTGTTGCTTGTACCCAAGCATTATAATAACCAAGAGAAGTACCTTGCCAGCCAATTAGACCTGCATTTAAACCCCATTCTTGAGCACCTTCTACAACAGATGCTATAGGATGGTATGTCCCTGGTGTACCATTATTAAGGTTGTCAAAATATTGAAGTGACGCATGTAAAATACCTTGACCTAAAATAGTACGGTCTTTTTCCTCAAGTTTTACACGCTTAATTCTAAAGCCATCTATTTGGTCTGCTACATTCTGAGGTATTGTTACATCAAACTCTACACCTAAAGCCTGTATTTGCCACTTGGTTACATTACTTTCATATCTATGAGGAAGATAGTTGTAGTCTTCATCATACTCATTATTTGGATTCGCTTCAAATATTTCAGGCATTTTAATGTCAGCGATCCATTTAGCAAAACCTTCTACGCCATCTTTTACAGGAACCCACGCAAAACGATAAGTTTCACCTCTGCGGTATCCCATAAACTCATGTCTTGAAGTAGGAGATTTATAATTAGGAAAAGTGGCTTGTGTACCATATGTCAAACCATCATTTAAGTATTGGTTTGTATCAGGAACAGTAAGATTAAATGGTAAATTCCAAGTATAAGACCATTCTTTTCTAGATTGCAAATCATCTCTTTCATCTGAAGAAAGAGGTCTTTGAGTAAACTTATAACTGATATTTACACCTGAACCTCCCAATGTGATACCATCCGCTTGAAATCTAAATGATGTTGTTGGTAAAGGATTGATAGCATCTGCTGTTTCAGGTATATAAAATTGTTGAGAAAGAAGATCTGCAGATGTATAAAATTCTTGATTACCTTGAATATCAGCTAATAAAGTATTTTGGTTTTTGTCAAACCTGTAAGCTCTTGCATCAAAGTCTACATCAAAAGTTCTTTCTTCTGTGTTTGCTGCAAATAGAATATTATCCTTTTGAGCAATAGCATGGCATTTTTCAAAGAATATTGCTATTCTATTAAATGCCACTTCTGTAATATTACTAGCAGGTTCATTTCCAGTAACAGTATATTGAAAATCTGTACTGGTAATAGGAATGTCATTGATCTTGCTTATTACTGCAGTGCTCGCATCAGTTTCTTTTCTTAATACTACAAGGTCTAAAAAACTATATGTGGTATCAAGATCTTCTATTGATATTGTAAAAGATTTGGAAGTTAGCTCACCACTATCATTACCAGTTATGTTTGCATAACCTGAATATTCAGCATCTATTATATCAATGACATTTGATGTGTGAGAATATGCGGTTGTTGCTCCGTCTAAATTTCTTAGATTATAAGCAACTTGATATACACCTGTAACAAGAGCACCTCCATTTTGAACACTAAGAAGTGTTGGTTTTTGAAGATTTGATGTAAGTCTAAGGTCAAGATCTTCTGGAGCAAAGCACATTGCATTCTCATCTACAATGTTTATTGTTCTAAGAGGGTTTATTCTGTCTGTCCAATAAAGTCTTTCGGTCTGCGTATTTTCAAATATGCTTTCAATACCACCAGGGTTTGCAATAGGATTCAGAGTACCCATGTTTAAATCCTCTGAGTACATAAGTGTTACTGTAGACGCAAGTGTAACTTCATCATATGTAAGTTTCCATATTGATGCTACACCTCCAGAACCAGTGTTTGTAGAATAGAAGTATATATTATCTCCTACAGTTGTCCATCCTATTATCTGTTGAGTTGTTTGAGCAACCTGAGTATCGATAACAACATTAGGATAAGAAGAGAAAAAGGTAGGTAGAGCAGTAGGGTATGTACCTGTATTAAGATCAATACTGTAGGATTCAGACCACACTCTGATGGTACTGCCTATGCGTTTTACAATAAGATTGTAAGGAGCAAAGGCAGGATCTGTTCTTAAAGAGTCTTCAAACTGATCAAAAAAGTTATCAATTGTTCCATCAGAACTTTGTGATATACTTACATTAGCACTTACAATTGTAGTCCCATCTACCAGTATCTGAGGAGGAAAGTTCCATGAATCAGGAAAGTCACCACCTCTTGTTGTTAACTTAGCAATCTGAGGAACATCAGGAATTGTAAACATAAGTTCATTACCCTTGATATTTGATACAATGTAATCTGTAGAACCCTCAAGTCCACGTATCTTAATATCATGTGCATCCTCATATGATTCAGGAGATCTGAGTGTATCAGATATGTCCTTCACCATTCCTTTGGAAAAACTATTTATTGTCTGTTCGCTCATCTTCTTCTAAGCCTCGAATGATTTCTGATTGATTGTCCTACACTTGTTCCTTTATACCCACCAGAATGTTCATTTTCAAATGATACGATTCTTCTAAACTGATTTTTAATGCTTTCAATCTTATCTCTATTAGGAATAAGTGGTCGCATTTGAGCTTTACCTACGTACCAATCTCTTTCTTGTTTAAGTAATTGATAAGCACCAGCTTGTATCTTTCCTCTCATAAGAAGACGGAAGCCGATTCTTTCAGCTACATAGTTAGTAGCAGCTTGCTTAAATGCCTCATCATCAGGAACCATAGGAAACCCTTTCTCATCAGTAGGAAAAGCAAGGTATGCCATTTCTACTTTACCTTCATTGAAATTGGTGAATATGTAATTATCATTCACCTTATAGGTAAGGTCGCTAGAACACGTTAGGTCTCTACAACCATCTGTGTGTCTTGCCATATGAAAACTATCAGTAGAGTATCTGATAGGAACACCTTCGCATGTACGTGTCTGTATGATACGCACAAGATCGCAAGGTAGTTCACCTCTACCGTTTTCTATTTCGATACGTGGTTTATCCGTACCGTCAGTTATTCTTTCGATGTACTGCATGGGAGCGTTGATCAGATCGATAACACTTCCGATCCATTCAGCTACATCAATCCAATCTACATCAACGTCAAAACCAGTATCTCTAAATACTCTTTCGACAATTGACTCAAGGCTCACATACTTTCCATTTAACATCTTACAGCATATCTATAATTGCAAAAACATCTTCGCGTGTCATTTCACGCTCTTCTTCTTCTTTTTGAGCTTCTTTGTTCAAAGGGTTTTCTTTAGAGTAGAACTTTTTTGTTTCATCCATGTATTCAGCATCACACTCTGAACATCCTCCTTCTGGAGTCTTCATACCGTACTTGTGAATACTTACAATGAAACCATTCTCTATCTCTTCAACATTAACTTCTTTAGTAATACCATCAATGGTCTCACTCATTCTGCTAACGCCTTCAGTTTGATTCATCATTCCGTGCATAATCTTATCTTTCAAAAAAATCAACTTTTATCAATGGATCTTTCATTGCTTTTGCAAGATCCCTTTTAGCCTGTTTAACAGGTACAAACTTATATCCGAAGATATTCTTTACTCTGGCTTTCTTTTTAATCCACCTAAAGGATGCCACATAACCACCTGAATGTAGATTTCTGTGATACATATATCGCTTACTTTCTTTTGCTTCAGGGTTTTCTTCCCACAATTTATTGGTCTCGTAAAAATCAATCGCAAGATTCAATCTTCCGTTTTCTTTCATTTTAACCAATGGTTTATTTTTCATAATACCTAAAGAACCAAGGTTGTAAGGCATTGCTATAAACCTGTTCTTCAATATCATATTCTCAACAAGCTTCTTATTAAGATCAAATACAGCAGCATTGATAATCCTTTGAGGTATAGCATAGCCTACCTCCTTCTCAACTGAGTCAAGATTATCTACATAGTGCTTGTAGATCTCATTAGAACCTATGTCAATAGTATTTCTAGGCATTATTAGCTGGTGGAGCACTCATCTGTTGTGTATGAGATGCATCATTAGTAGTATCTGTAGGTAACTGATACTTCATAAGAAGTTGTTTAACTACAAACTCTTTCATATATCCCCACATCCAATCTGTAAGAGGGTATTCCATATCATCTGAATAGCAAGGATCACCACTGCAATGGTTAAACTTTGCAGCTTCTGTAGGATCTGATGCGATCACTCTGATATTAATGTACTGCATCAAATTAGGTAAAGGACTTTTTGATGCCAGATATATACGTTCATTCAGATAGTAAGCAACAATCATATCTCTATTGAACCTGCCGTTTCCAAAGAAAAGAGCATTCTTATAGGATTTAAAAGAGAATGGTTTCTTACTAAGATCTGCAGGACCTACTCTTTCAAAAGCATCTCTATGATGCAGATTAATAGGTTTAGGTACTTTATTCTTTGTTCTAAGAACCTTACATTCTGAACTGAAATCACAACACTCAGCAGCAGAGGCTTCCTCTAACTCAACGCATCCAAGATCTTGAATAAGTTCTTCAGGAATACTTCTATTCTTATTAAGCTCCTGACGTATCCAAATAGAACGTTGGTTATGTATAAGTTCTTTTATAAGACGCAAGTCGATAATATCATCGTCATGCATCTCAGGTCTAACAGCTTCAACTGTCTGATATGCAAGTTCATTAAGAGTCATATTGTATTTTCTTTTATTTTTTTCATTATATACTCTAAATCAAATAAGGCATCTTTAACGTTTTTTTCTATAATTTTGTGTTTAACAATATTTAAACGCTCATTTAATATTTTAGATTCCTTAACTGTCATGTCCGTATGTTAGTCTTGAACGATAGATGTCACTACCGTATAGTTCTACTATCTCATAATCAACTCCTGCTATACCGCTTCCGAAGTTGCTATGTATCCATTTTGAAGAACCGTACATACTCATATTATTACAGTAACGGAATCGCTTACCGTAGTTGGTAGACGATTGATGAAGATCTCCTTTCTGAACATGTATATGTTTTCCTGAAAGTTTCTTTCTGTCAATGTAATCGTTTATAAAGTTCTCAGTCTTCTCATTCAGATTCAATGGTAAACCTGATCTCATATCAGCATCATCTTTACCGTGACCGAATATATATGTATGGTTACCGAATGTTATATGCTCAAGTGGTTTACCTGTAACAAGTGTTTTTACAAAAGGATATTTTGCCTGGATATACATCTGTATAGCTCTTAAAGCACCGTGACCGAATGAACCTGCATGGTTATCATTGCTTGTAGCAATAAACCAAAAGTCATCAGCTATATCTGCTTTTATAAGAGCTTCCAAAGTCATTATAGTTACCTCAATGAGCGTATCCAGTTGTTCACGGTCATCCATGTTCTGTGGAAGGTAATGACCACCTCTGACAGTACTACTATCGCTACCATCAAGAGCGTCACCAAGATCAAAAAAGCAAAATGTCCTAAACTTTCCAAAAACTTTTTTCTGTTTTGTAATATGGTCAATAAGCTTTTCATGTCTCTCGTATATCTCTTCTTTATCGTAACGATTTGAATAAATACTATTCAATGGTGTATGCGCTCCAATATGTTTATCAGAGGTAAATACAGACAACATCTTTTCATTTGTTGAACGTTCTGATACTTTAGGTGCATACGGTGTAATACCTTCTTTTACTATCCTTTCGATTGTTTCGATAATACTACTTTCAGATTCTTCTTTAGGAGAAACCTCGTATGAAACACCCTTTTTACCTTCAGGTGTGATCCATACTTTCTTTACTCGCATTCTGTCAGTAATATCATCCTCATTATCAGAGTACTCTTCTGTAGAAGGTTCTTTGATGATAACTCGTGCCTCTGCTTGATAAGCTCTTACATCATCCATAGATACATCAATCCCAAGATTATATAATCTTTGGTGAAGATCTTTAGGGGACTTTTTTATCCACCCACGATGATCTAAAAGAAAATCAAGTACCTCTCTCCTTATACTCATTACTCGTTATAACCAATTACTGAACCTGTTGCTATGTGACAAACTACAATGTGTTCGTCTAGTGGTGCTGTAAATAAAGCACCTTGCTTTGCCGTTATACCTGTAAGATTAAAGTATGTAATAAAGTTTGTACCCTTACTTCCAGTAATCTCAGTAAAAGTGGTATCCTCTTGGACTACAAAGCTTGAAAACTTTACAGGAGCATTTCCTGCAGCATTGTCTTGAAACTTACAACCTTTTGCACCAGTTACACGGTTAAAGAATGCAGCGACCATTGAATAAATGTTAGGCATTTTTTTTTCAATTTAAAATTAAAGTAGTGAGTAGTATACCTGCCGAACCAGCAATAGCTACACCACCTACTATTGTCATTATTCTACCTGTTGTAGCCTTACGTTTGAGTTGTTTAATTGTCTCATCCGCAAGACGTAAATTCTCGACTTCATTGTCAAGCATATTATTATTTATCTCAAGTTGTTTAGATAGATCGACTTTGTCTTTCAAAAGAATAGACACTTGATCATCACACTCCTGCATAACTTGCTTATACAGAGTGTTCAAAGACATTAACGAATCAGATACAGCCACAGCTCTTTTTCTATCAGCATGTATTTCACGTATGATTTTCATACCTACTTGGTCTGTACGCAAAAGATACTTATCTAAAGCATCATCATAAACCATATCAAGATGGTATTCTCTACCGTCTCTCGTGGTTGCAGAAAATGTCTGACACACTGATGATGTCATTGTTGACATCACTATTATCAATGACAATAAGATCTTTTTCATGGTCGTTATCAATATTCTTTATTTCTCTTTCTCTGATACTTATTTCTTCTTCTAAATCATTTCTTTGCTTTACTATCTCTTTGTATCTTTTTTCTCTTAGCCTCAATGTATCAGATAAAGAAATGTATTGTAATCTCAGTCTTTCATTTTGCTCTTTTAAAACGTCTCTTTGATTCTGTAAGAACCTTATATTTCTATATCCACCAAATAAAGAAACAGCAATAATAATGATCATCACTACTGCTACATACATTATATATTTGTTATTGTAATTCACTTGGTCCGTATTTACCTGCATTTCCGCAGATTTCAAGATTTATTTTATCAGGAACTATCTTCATTATCTTATTAAATGTAGATTTTGACCTAAGTATTTCAGAAATACCATCTCCTGAAATATCTTTAAATCCATTACCTACAAGAACACAACCTTTTATATCAGGATTTCCTGTTTTAGGGTTTACAGAACCTGCGTAGTTACCCCAATGAATAAGTATAAGAGATCTACCTTCTACATCTTTTACATAAAGATGCTCTTTATATTTTTGAGAATACCTTCTTTCAGCAATATATTTACCTTCTGGAATACAACTTATATTTTGTTGATTCAGTCTCCAAGGTAACTCAAGTGTATCAAAAGTAAATATTACAGTACCTTCTTCATCCATGATTGCAGCATACCCAGGGGTTTGCTTTTCTTCGTATGTTCTATCAATACTGATTTTCATCTCTTAAATCTCTTTTCTTTGGTTCTTTACCTTTTAAGGAACATACTCCGCTTCTAAGACATTTCTTATCGCATTCGGCAGGAGATATGTCACACCATATCTTTTTACTTTCCAAGCCTTTCTCTAAACATTTTTCTATGGAACAGATATGCCCATACAAACGTCAAGGCTAATCCTACATTAAGTACAACCTCAGTTAGCGGAGGATCTGATAATGTAAGTACATTCAACGCACTTCCGCATATGATACCTATCAATCCTAACTTAAGTGTCCAGTGACCTACGAATGACCACTTGTGCACAACCTTTGTCTTATCACCGTATAGATACACGTACATCATAATGACGCTTATGCACATCACAAGATTCGACACTTCGTTAATTGCTATAGTTATCATCTTCGTGGAATATTTTCTTTGATAATTTCTCTACGCCCTTAAGTCCGATATAACCGAGGATGAATGCAAGACCATATTCTGTCTTTCCATTCAAACCCGTGATTTCAACAACAACCTGAGTGAGATAATTTGCAGAGAAAGTACCTGCAATGATACCTGCAATTGAAGACTTTAAGTTTTTTGTAGCATTGTTACTGACTGTAACAAGTGAACCTGCAAGTCCTGCTAGTACAAAAGCAATATTAATCCCTATCTCTTCTAAAAACTCTTTCATAGTTAATTCTCTTCTAAAAATTCAGCAGCCTTTCCCGCATCTTGAAATACCGTCCAGTTATCTAACTCGGGCAGTAGGTCGCCCGTCCATTCCAAGCATCTGAACTCGCTTGTGCTTGCAGACATAACTACGGAGTTCACTTCATAATGTGATAGGGTTATGCTGCTGGGATCGTAGTCTGCTTCGGCTATAAATGCCCAGCTATGTTCTGTACTTCTAAATGTCATGGTGTATCAGTTGTTACTCCGTAAGGTGAAACAAATCCGTTCATCGTGCAATCTTGGTTGCCGCTGCTATCTGTGATTGTTCCAGTAGTAGGTCCATCTGTCTTTAGTGGTCGATAGTAACCTTTTACCGTTCCGATAGTTGTGAGGTCTGCGCCCGAACCTCCACCGTAAATTGCCGCAATGTCTACTGAATTTAACGCAGTTTCCCAGCATCCAACCTCTGAAATATAACCCTTGAACGCGTTGAAGGCTGTTGCGTTGTTCGCAGTTCCGAGACAGACATCTACGCTCGTGTTGCTTATAGTATTTGCGGAAATAGAACCCGTATCTACTGAAGTTCCGTTAACATACACTTCAACGTCTTGATTGGCTCCATTCTGAGTTACAACAACCGCATAATGTTGCCAAACCTGACAGTTTGCTGAAGTGATGGTGTGCGATGACGCATAAGCTATGTTGTTGCTTTTGATTGAAATCTTGCTATCGCTCACCCCGTCATTTTGAAATCTGACCATAGTTTTGGCTGCTGCGTTGTTAGCAATAACCACAGATACGGCCGCCCCGTTGTTCACAAATCGAGTACCGTCTGATTTCGCCCAAAAGCTAACCGTCCAGTCCTTGTTGTTGAAAGGCTGAAATCCAGCAGTTGAAAGGCTACCTTGAGATGCGAAGTCGTTCACCCCGTCAAAGCGAAGTGAACGCTCAATGGCAAATGATGGAGCACCTCCACCCCCTTTTTTACCAAACGATACTCCTATGCCGTTACCTATAAGTGGCATTTTAAAGTTCTTTTGTTACTGCTTTTGCAGCATATGATTTTGTGCATGAGTCACAATAACTATCTAACCAATTTTTAAGATCACAAAGATCTTCATCTGTAAAGCATGAATACTTAGAGTTCTCTGGATCTGTCATATAATAAGCATTTACAAGTTCAGTGGGTACTGCTGATGATAATCCAAACCCTGCAGTAGCAGACGTTTCTAATTGATAATTATTCCAAAAATTAATATCCGCTTCAATTATAAATCTAAATTTATTAATATCACGTTGTGCAGTTATTGTAATATTATCCCATAAAGGATCTTTATAAGAGTTGATTTCTGCTATAAGAGCATCCATATCAGTAGCTAATACACCAACCGCAGTAAAATTAAAACCTGGGGTTACAACTTCTACATATTGAGTAGGGTCATCATTTTTTACAAACCTCATGTATGTTACAACTACAGCACCTGCTGCAGCAGTAAATGTCATATTCTTTTCTTCGATATGCAGCCACGAAGTATAGTCATTACATTGAAGCATTTCCAAATATGTTGTAGCTACAAAGTTATTTGCAATGCAACACCTTGCGTCTTTAGCTCCATACTTAAAATTATTATCTGCATCTATAACATTAGTTGATATACAACATAATTTAGTAGACGCATAATTGTTTACTGATCGCCCTGTTGTTACTGACATTTTATCCTCGTCTTATAGCTTTAATGTACCATCCATTAACGGTACATGTGCAGTTATTGTCTGCGCTTACCTTTAACTGTGCAAGGTTATCTCTTACATCTGCGCTACCAATGTAGACACCCATGTATCGGATAACTTCAAATGAAC
>Ga0208162_1000673_pt1 | contig 18895 bp, 10 predicted proteins | sample CB_VirMetaG_4_FD_184539 | JGI IMG/M metagenome (GOLD analysis project Ga0208162, IMG submission 184539) | Freshwater to marine saline gradient viral communities from Chesapeake Bay - CB_1508_1M Viral MetaG (SPAdes) (version 4) | ecosystem: Environmental > Aquatic > Marine > Coastal | place: USA... | reverse complement strand
ATGGAACGGGGGTCAGGTACTTTCATCTAAGATCATGACTCAAGTCGAATTGGATGCCCGTGTTCGGGAGCAACAAGCAGCACAAAAGGCAGCTAAGCTTAAGTATCGCGGCATTGCATACATCTCTCACGCTACTAAATTCTAAGTAGCACGGGAGTCAGGCACCTCAGAGTCGGACCTGGCTCCTCTTGGCGTTGGCCTCTACGGAGACACCCTTCGCCGTCTAGACGGTGGGATAGACCACAAAAATAAAACAAAAAATTTCCAAACGTTTGGGAGCAAGTCTATTTAATCTTACTCCTTTAAAATGGCACAACAAAATTCCAATGAGCCTCTTGCTGATCTAACGCAACTAGGCTCATCTAACTTTGGCTCGGATACCCGAGCTTTGTATCTCAAGCTTTTTAGCGGCGAGATGTTTAAAGGCTTCCAGCAACAGACGATCGCTCGTGACCTTGTTATGAAGCGTACTCTGCGTAACGGCAAGTCTATGCAGTTTATCTATACCGGTCGTACCAAGGCTGAGTACCATACTCCTGGTAACAGCATTCTTGGTAACTCCGACCAGGCACCTCCGGTGGCCGAGAAGACCATCACCGTTGACGACCTGCTGATCAGCTCGGCATTCGTCTACGAATTGGATGAGATTCTTGCTCATTACGACCTGCGTAGCGAGATTTCCCGCAAGATTGGTTATGCTCTCGCTGAGAAGTATGACCGCCTGATCTTCCGTGCAATCACCAACGGTGCTCGTAATGCATCTCCTGTGTCTGCCACTGGCTTCGTTGAGCCTGGCGGTACTCAGATCCGCGTCGGCTCTAACGCTGAGTTCTCTGACGCTTATGATGATGCTGCTCTGGTGACCGCATTCTATGATGCTGCTGCTGCTCTTGATGAAAAGGGCGTGTCTCAAGATGGTCGCTGTGCTGTCCTGACTCCTCGTCAGTACTACGCACTGCTGCAAGGTATCAACTCCAACATCCTGATCAACCGTGACGTGCAGGGTACTGCTCTGCAAACCGGTAAGGGTCTGATGAGCATTGCTGGTATTGAAATCTTCAAGTCTACCAACATTCCTTTCTTCAGCAACTACGGTACCAAGTTCGGTACTACCGGTGGTACTACCGATACCAACGTTGCTTCTCCTGGTAACCTGGGTAGCTTTATTGATGAAGCTATGGAAGACGAGGCCAAGGTTGCCGCCGGTTCCTTCGGTGCTCAAAATGAGTACGGTGTTGGTACCGAGTTCGCTAACAGCTGTGGTCTGATCTTCCAGCGCGAAGCTGCTGGTTGTGTTGAGGCTATTGGTCCTCAAGTTCAAGTCACCAGCGGTGACACCTCTGTCATCTACCAGGGTGACGTGATCGTGGGTAAACTCGCCATGGGCGCTGATTACCTGAACCCCGCTGCTTGCGTTGAACTGTTTGCTGGTACTGCTACCAAGCCTGCCGCATTCGCCTGATTTATTCTTGGTTATTACTGGGGGAGCTTCGGCTCCCCTTTTTTTTACTTATTGATAGGTAACTATGCCCTTTCCTACTTATGCTGTGTCCACCGAACTGGATGCTGTAAATCAAATACTTAGCTCAGTGGGACAGGCTCCTGTCACCACACTAGATCTTCAGAACCCTGAAGTGTCTATTGTACTCAACACCCTCCGGGAAGTGAACAAACAGGTTCAGGCAGAAGGCTGGATCTATAACACAGAACGTCACTATGAGTTCACCCCTGACAGTACAACTAACGAGATTGCTTATCCATCTAACGTGTTGCAACTCGATGCAAACCGTGAGCACCATAAAGACAAAATTGATGTGGTAAGACGTAACGGTAAACTGTATGACCGCTACAACCACACCTACGAATTTACTGAAGTTGTTGAAGCTGATGTAGTTTGGTACTTTGATTTTACTGATGTACCACCTGCATTCCAAGCCTACATTACTGCCCGAGCTGCACGTATGTGCTGTGTTAAAATGGTAGGCGACCGAGAGCTTCAAGCCTTGTTACAAGAACAAGAGATGTTGACCCGAGCTGCAGCAATAGAGTACGATTGTCAGCAAGGTGACTATTCTATGTTCGGGTTCCAAGACGGTAAAGATTATTACAATAGTTATCAACCTTTTCAAGCATTGATGCGATGAGCACTATTACCCAACGGATTCCAAACTTTTTGCTTGGTATTTCACAACAACCTGACAACCGTAAGTTTCCTGGGCAGCTTCGGGATTCTGTTAATGCGTTTCCCGATTATGCTCTTGGATTACTTAAACGTCCAGGCGGTCAATATGTAACCGAATTGTATGGAGCTAGTACTGGTGGCAAGTGGTTTTCTATCCTGAGGGATGCTCAAGAAAAGTATGTTGCCCAGTATGACGATAACACGTTTCGCATTTGGAGCCTGATAGATGGAAGCCCAAGACGTGTAAATATGGGATCCAATACTGGTGTCCCTGGAACCTGCAATCAAACTGATTTACAAACTGAGTTAGAAGATTATAATGATGCTGTAGCTCTTGTTGCTACGCGATTAACAGAACTAAATGATGCACAAGCTGACTATGCTGAAACTTTAGCTGGTCAAGATTCAACTACACAAGCTCTATTTGCTGTTAACTATAATTATCCAACAGGCCAAATTGATCAATACTTAACATCGGGAATTTTAGAAGATTCAGATGGTGTCTACTTAGTCAAAAATGCTGATGCAGTAATTTCTAAATCTTCAACGCTTCCTGCTGACTATGCCTTGGGTACCAACCTAACAGATGAGCACCCAATGCTTGCCGCTGAAGGTTATAAAATTTATCAGGCAATTCTAACAGTCGCTGCTACTCACACAGCTGCTCAGCTGACAACAGCAACAACAGCAATGAACACCGCTCAGACTAACTATGACAATGCGGTTACTGCTCTGGGTACTGCGGAAACTGCTTATGATGCAGAGGTTACTGATTGTGTTATTTCTGATGCTAGCCTTCCAACTGATGCTTATTTAACCAAAGTTGTAGATGGTTCGACAGTTCCTGTTGATCCTGAAGACCTTGAGTTACTTACGCTTAACGACTATACCTTTGTCCTTAACAAGGCGAAGACTGTGGCACTAACTACAGACACTTACGCTGCTAAACCCAACGAAGCCTTTGTCGTTATTAAGGTAATGGGTACTGGACACTACCGCATTTTCTTAGATGGCACCGAACGTGGAACGCATAACGCTGGTAGTGGTGGTGACGTTGATAGTATCCTTGTCGATTTGGTCGCTGATATTAATGGACAGACCTTCGGAGGCACAACCTATACTGCTGTTAAGGTTGGTCCAGGTATGTATATTAGCGCTGATGCTGCTTTCACTATTTCAGTTGTAGGCGGTCCATCCGAAGATGCTGCGTTTGTTTTCCAAGAGACCACACCGACTGTTGCCGATCTTCCTATCCAATGTAAGGATGGGTATGTTGTTAAAGTTGTTAACAGCTCCGACATTGATGTCGATGACATGTACGTCAAGTTTGTAGCAGATGGTACAGCTACTTACGGTACTGGTGTGTGGGAAGAAACTGCTGCACCTGGTATTACCTACAAATTTGATCCACTGACAATGCCACACCAGCTTGTTAGGCAGGCTGATGGGTCATTTACCTACGGTCCAGTGACCTGGGAAGATAGGATTGTAGGAGATCTTACTACTAACCCTAACCCCAGCTTTGTTGGTCAGAAGATTAACAACCTGTTCTTCTATCGTAACCGCCTTGGTTTCCTTTCTAATGAAGCGGTTGTGCTCAGTCGTGCCGGTGATTACTTTAACTTTTGGGTAACTACGGCGCTCACTGTCACTGATGATGATCCGATTGACGTTACTGCATCTTCTGTGAGACCGGTTAACCACCGTTACGTCCGCCCTAGCAGTGTGGGTCTGGTACTATTTAGTGATACCGAACAATTTATTCTAACTACTGACGCTGACATTCTCAGTCCTAAGACAACTAAGATTAACGAGCTGTCAAGTTATGAGTGTGATCCCACTGTAGAAGCCGTAACTCTTGGTACCAGTTTGGCGTTTATTTCTAAGACGCCACTGTTTACCAGACTGTATGAACTAGCTGAAATTAGCACTGACCGTCCCCCAATCATGACGGAACAGACCAAGATTGTCCCAGAGCTTATCCCTGAGTCAGTTGACTCTATGATTGCATCTCCTGCCTTGTCACTTGTATCTTTAGGTACTGTTGGCAACAACACGGTTTTTCAATATAGATTCTTGGAACAACCTGGACAAGGTAGGGCAGCAGCTTGGTACAAGTGGACGCTGACTGGTACTTTGTTAGATCAGTTCTTCGACGCTAATACTTACTACGCTACAGTTCGAGACGGTAATAACGTTTTTGTTCAGTCTTATGATTTGACACAGGCAAACGAAGAGGGTTTCCTGACACTTCCTACTGGTGAAAAGACTGATATTTGTTTGGACATCTGGGATGTTAACCCTTACCGTGAGTATGATCCAGATGATGATGGTTCAGATGTGACACGTATTCATCTTCCTTACGATCACATTACTGGTAAGACGTTCTCTGTGCTTGTCCTAGGAGGCTACATAGGCGGTGATAACACCCTGTCTAGTGAATCAGTAGGCGCAGTACTTTACCCCACCGTAGAGGGGACTGCAGGTGCCTATTACGTCGATGTAACTGGCGATTACCGTGGGCGTGATCTAATTATTGGTTACGTTTACAACATGGAAGTTACTCTCCCTAAGTTCTTTGTAACGTCTTCGGAAGGTCAAGGTGCAGCTTCTGATTTTACCTCTGATCTTATTATTCATCGCGTCAAAGTTTCTACCGGTCTTAGCGGTCCTGTGAAGTATGACGTGACTATTACTGGCAGACCTGAATGGAGCCAAACGATTGAAGCTACAGCTCCTTACAGTTATAACTTAAACAGTGTGAACATGTCTGCCGACGCAACACACACTATACCAATCTACCAACGCAATGATAACTTAACCTTTAAAATTGTTGGGGATACTCCGTTCCCAGTCAGTTTGTTAAGTTTGAATTGGGAAGGTAAGTACAACACTGGTTTCTACAGACGCTAATGACTACATCCACCCGTGGTTTTACCTTTAAACCAGCTACCATTAACGACACCTTAGAACTAACCAGTCAAATGCTGGATAGAGGTTTGCAAGATTTTGAAAGAGTAGGCCAACATCCTATTTTTTCTATGGCTTTGTATATCCATGAAGATGACTCCTATCTTATCTACGGACCTGATGGGAGTCTTTATGGAGCTTATGGCGTGTCTGACGATAACGCCGTTTGGATACAGATGACAAATAAAGTCAAAGAAAATCCCCGCACAACTGTTCGATTCGGTAAGGCGTTGATGGAACATATAAATCGTCCTTATCTATGGACGACTATTGATATAAAAAATACTGAACTAATTAACTTAGCTAGGTATTTAGGTTTTAAGGTACTGCGGGTTTTCCCAGATGGACCTGACAATGTTTACTCTATAGAGATTGTACGATTATGGCAACAATAGGAACCACAATGCCATCATTTAGTTTTGGTGGCGGAGGCGGTGCTTCTGGTTTACCAGGCTTTGATATGCAAGGCAGCCTTATGGGCGGCGGAGGCGGCGGAGGCGGTCTAAACTTTGGTAAAGGTACTTCAGCTCTTGGCGCTCTCGCAGGTGGTTTGCAGCTCGGACAAAGCATTGCTAGCGGTGATGCCATGGGTTCTGTTAGTGGTGCTTTAAAATTAGGCTCCATGATTCCAGGTATTGGCACAGCATTTGCTGTTGCTAGCTTTGGTTTAGATCTAATTGAAACTTTCAAGTCAGATCCCGTTGCAGAGCAAAAAGCTTACAACGAAGCCTATGACATCCAGATGCAAAAGATGGCGCTCACAGAGCGTAACAATCAAAGGAAAGAGGCTTTCAATACTGCGTTAGCTATGGCTACCAACCAGATTGAACTTAACATTGAAGCGGGTTGGGACTCTTGGAGTTCTGAACAAAGGCGCTTGAATGAAGTTTACGGTAAAGCAGCTTTTGCTTCCCAAGCTCTACTTAAGCAGCTTGTACAAGTTCAAGGCAGAGCAGCAGCTGGTGAACGGTATGGTAAAAGTGCTGCACGGATCGCTTCTGTTGAAACACTGGGTGGCTACGGTAGAACCCGAGCACAACTCGTTAAACAACTAACAGCTGAAACAACAGCTACTGCACGTCGGATGAGGAAAACTCATCGTAGCCTTCATATTGCCAACGAACGGGCTATTGCTGCTGTCACTGCTCCTGTAATGGAGTACGCTCCTGAAAGACCCTTCACTGATTTTGCTCCTACTCCACTGGAGACTGGTTTGAAGATTGCTGGATCTGCTATTTCGTCAGCTATGAAAGGTTATGAACTGACTCCTGAGGGAGACACTTTCTTTGGTTTCACTAAAGGTGCCCAACGCACAGGATAACAAATGCAACCATTTCAAGAACAACCATTGTTTACCGGTGCTGAGCAGAGTCAAGGCTTTGCTCCCGACCAAACGCCGGACACAGTGAGTGGCCTACGGGCTGGTTTTGAACAGACAAACCGAAACATTGACAATTTAATTGCTTTTAACAGGCAGAAAAACGAAGCAGAACTTAATCGTAAAATCCAAAACGCTGAGATTGTTGGGCAAATTGTTCCAGCAGTTAAAAAGTACGGAGAAAAGCTAGCTAAAGCTTATCTTGATTCTGAAGCTATTAAAGCTCAAGACGATGCGATTAAGATGGGAGAAATGTCTAATTTTGGCATCACTCCTCAAGAGCAACAAGACTTTGACAATTTATCTGGTCAGGCAAGTAAAGAGATTGGAGCTGCTAACGATGCAGCTTACAGTGCTTACATGCAAGGTGCTCCAACTGAAGCTATTAACTATCTTAAATCACTACCACGTTACCGTCAGTTATACGCATCTCAGTACTGGACAAAAGCTAAGATGCAGGAATATCCTGAATATCACCGCAACTTTATTCTGAGGCCAACTCTGTATAGTGATCCCAGAGATGGTTCTCAATTTACAGCTCAACAAGTTGGTGGTGATACGGTAAGAGCTGGTATTGTCGATGCACACGTTAAGCGTTCTTTTTTAGGTGAAAGGGTTGGTATTAGCCAAACGTATAACCCTAACAAGGTTATTATGCGCCCTCTGTATCTAACAATGGCTAAACAGAGCGCTACTTTTGCTGGTCAGGTCCGTGAGGTTGGTAACGTCCAACAGTCGCAAGCTATTAAAGCTTCTGCTAACCAAGCGTTTGTTGTTAATCAAAATTTTAGCAACCTGATTGATTCTAACCGTGCTTTACGTGTGTACGAAAATGGTAAATATCGTACTTTAAATAACACGGAAGCTATTGACCAAGCTTACGATGATGTTGTAGCCTTGTACAAAGCTGGAGCAATCACTCGTGTCGAAGCGGAAAGCATTCTTAAACAGCCAGTTAAACAGGCTAAAGGTAAGCAATATGGTACCTTCTATCTGGAACGTTCTGGCAAGTTTATTGATGATCTGAACGCTGTTGATTCTGCACAGCGTAAGGTGCGTAGTACTCAGCAAGGTCTTGTTAAAGATCAACTTGACGCTCAACTTAGCGATTACATTCAAAACGAATGGGATGGTGATCCCTCTAAGCTGAAAGCAGCACAAGCACAACTAATCACTGTTGCTAACAACAATGGTATCTATGATTATAAAGCTAGTCTTGCTGATACTCATCTTAGCATTCGTCAAGACAGAGAAAGTCAAGAGTTTTGGGCAGGCACCCTAGCTGCAGCAGAAGCAGACGGTACTTTGTCTGTTGAGACGTTAATGCAACCTAAAGTCCCTGCTAATCTTCGTAAACAATATTTGCCTTCTGCACGAGCACAAGATGCTATTCGTGCTGAATTGCCTGATGAAGCAGCAGTTAAAGCCGATTTAAACACCGCACTAAAAACTGCTCTTGGTGATAACAGTGTTGAGGCTAATTACCTTGGTCTGCGCTCTGCTACACATGCCGCACTTAGAAGGTACCGCAAACGTACACAAGAACTCTATGATGCTGTAGGGGCTGCTGAGGCACATAGAATTGCTTTTGGTGAAGTTCAAGGGCTGATCCTTAACAAACAGGAAGAGTTTTCTGTTTCTGACTGGAAAGATCGTGGACCTGGAGATCAAACTTACAGCTACTGGCCCAAGTTTGGCAGCCCAAGCGGCTTGACTCAAGGCGCATCTTATGATGCTTCTAAGTATATTCAACACTTTAGAAAGGACAACACTATTATTGACCGAGCACCCATGGTACCTGTAACCACTCTAGAATCAGTTGCCGCCCAAATCAGGTCTGGTGGTCATGTTGACATCCCTGGTATTTATTATCAGCTGGGTGGTAATGTTACTGAAAACCTGAACCGCAACCTCAAGGCTGTAGGCCTTACTGAGCAAATGCAACCACGTCCATCTGACGTGATCCAGCAAAACACTAATGATCCCGGTCTTCGCCGGTTGACTCAAAAAGCACGCTCTGTGTTTGACCAGCAACGTATTCACGCCGCTAACAGTGGTGGGCTGCTGGATACTAAGTTCATGAGTCCTGCTGCTATTGCACAGACAACTCAAACTACAAATCTTCGGCGGTCACCGTCTGGAGCACTGACTTACAACACTAACGAGACGTACTATAAAAATGTTGGTAGTGATATGCAGAAGTTAGGGTTTACTGTTAAAGAACACCCGGACTTTGGCGGTGTTGATGCTGACGTTCACTCAAAAACTAGCTATCATTATTACAACGAAGCATTTGACGTAACTCATCAAACTGGTGATTACAACACTTCTATTGAGAAGACTCGGATGCTGAAGGAAGCTATTCGTAGCCTAAACCCCCCTCTGTTTGTTGAGGTGTTTGGTCCTGGCGATAGCACCAGTAAGGATGCTAAACAACGCTCCATGGCGGGCGCACACTCTACTCACCTCCACCTTGGCGGATTGCTCCGTCCTGTTACACCAGAAGACATTAAAGCAATCAAAGCCTATATGGGAGGTAATCAATAATGGCTCAAGAAAACTTTCAAGATCCTATAGCACAACACGCAGATCTATTTGAACAAACTTTAAAAGAAAACAAGAGCTATCTTGAGCTGAAAGCTGAGGAAAAAGAAGGCGAAGCACAGCCATCTGAAGCACCTAAAGCTGAAGAAAAACCTGAACCTATTGAAGAGTTAGGTGATGTTAAACCTGTAGAAGAGCCTGAGGTTGTTGAACCTGAGGTTGTTGAAGAAAAGGACGAAGATTTTGAACGCCTAAAGGGTAATGGTTTTATCTACTCTACTGGATCCGGTAAGCCGTTGTGGGAAGATGTTGGTTCTCATTTCAACAACATGTTCCAATACCTGTCGGCTCCTGGCTTGGGTATGATTGACTTTGGTGTAGATGCTGGTACATCTATGCTAAACCGCACTGGTATTAACGCTGAAAACATCAATCGACAGTGGGATACTTTGACTACTCTGCAAGCTCCTGGCGCACAACGTCTTAGGAAAGCAGCTTCGGTCATCCTTCCCTCTATGTTTGCTACCTACCGAATTGGTATGGGTATGGCTGCTACTAAGCTGCCATTCTTAGCTAAGTTTGGTATCGGTGGTGCTGGTGCAGCAGCCGCTGACGCAGCTATTATTGGTGTTAGTGACGAAGGTCTAGAAAAAGAAAACACTTTTACCGCTTTGGCTGAAGGGTTTCCCCGAGCATTTGGTCCCAGTGGTATGATGCCTATGCCGTCCTGGCTGGTACATCAAGATGATCAGTCTCCGGCAGTAACCAAACAGAAAAACATGCTTGACAATGCAGGCATGAGTATTGTTGGTGATATTTTAGGTATTTCCCTTCAAGTTGGTGTTAAAGGCGCTAAAAAGCTTAAATGGCTTTTACCTAACGACGATAAGGCTAAGGCGTACAAATCTGCTGAAGTAATTAAAACTGATTCAGATACGGCTATTCGTATTGCAGAGATTGATCAGGCACTGGCTACTAAACCAAGTAGCGCCAATCGCAAGGTGTTAGAAGATGAACGAGCTAAGCTTATTGATCAGTTAGAAAACACCGGTGCATCTGACGTTACTACTAAAGATCCCTTTGAACAATATGTTGAAACGGCTGAAGGGTCTCGTCAAGCACAAATCAATGAAGCTGCTGCTGCTAAATTAGAGGCAGATCCTGCTATCATTGGTAAGTACGTTCCTGAGATTACTCCTGGTCTTGCTTCTCCAGCTGAGCTAGCACGACAAACTATCCCTCCTGCTAACGTTGCCCGTAATATGGCGGATACTGCTGCCATTAAACTGGGTGTTACTGAGGGTGACCCTGCGCCTATCATGACTGAGCAAATGCTTAAGAATGGTTTGGTTGTAGGTAAATCACGTCAAGCTGTACAAGGACTGGCTGAAGCTGCACGGGATGCAGGCAATTTTGATGCAGTTGTAGACGGTTTCCGCATGACTGGCAAACAGATGGATCAGGCGTATGACAAGATTTACGCTGATATTATCCGAGCTGGTGATGTTGATGAAGTCCGCCGCATCTTTGCTGATAACCGCTCTGCTATTCCTCTGGCTGATGGTACTGTTATCAACCCGCTAAGCCCGATGCAAGAGCGAGCAGCTGGTGTCGCCATTCATGACCTGATGGACATGTACCTGGGTCGTGATGTTACCCGCACTAGCGCGCGTGTTATGGATACGTTGGGTCGTGAAATCACTACTATTACTGAAGCACAGCAGCAGTTCCGTGAACTTGTAGATGACGACAGGATTCAAGAGGTTGTCCTAGACAAACTTGAGTTCTTGCTGCAAGAGCACGGTATTAACAAGTATATTGCTGGCTGGCAACTGCGTAACCAAGGTTGGTTTGACCGTCTTCGTAAATCTGATGTTCCTGGTGAACTTGCAGAACTCATTAACGAAGAGTTTGATCAAGCCCTTAACGCTAAACATGCTGGTGTCAAACGGTTTGTGAATGAACTGCGTACTTTGAGCAAGAGTGATCCTGAGTTGGTTGCCCCTTTGTTTAAGGCATTTAGTGAATCTAACGGTGACGTTGATACTATTGTTAAACTAATGAAGTGGGCAGAAACTCAAGTTTCGCCTATGGGTATGCTTATTAGTGCTGATCCTAAAAAAATGAACATGTTTGCCCGTACCCTGTGGGGCGTCGGTATGAACAATGTTCTTTCTGTTAGGTCTGCTTTTAATGCACTTAAAGGTAGTGGTGCTAAACTTATCCTACAACCTATCGAAGGCTTTATTGGTCACGGTATTGAGGCAGCAGCTGAGGGCAGTGTAGAGCCACTCAAACGCGCTATGTATCTTTACGGTGGTGGCATTGAAACCCAACGCCGTGCTCTTGGTGATGCAATCCGACGAGCCAAACGAGTCAATCATGATTATGATTTCATGATGGAACAGATTCGTGCTGACTATAAGATTGAAAAAACCAAAGATTGGGATATGCTTGAGGCGGTAGCCGCTAAATGGAAAAAAGAAGGCAACCAGGGTAAGCTTTGGCAGTACAACTGGATGAAGGCTAACCAAGCTGTTGCTGAGACTTGGTGGATGCGTAGTGCTATGACAGGCATGAGCGGTGTTGACGCTTACGCTGATACTATTCAAGCAACACAACTGTCAAGGCTTCGTGCTTATGATAATGTGTTTACCAAACATGGTAAGGTTACTCCCGAGTTACTTGAAAAAGCTGAAGCTCAACATTACTCCACGATGTTTAATGCTGATGGTGTACTGACTGACGCTGCAGCCAAAAATGCCTCTGGCGAAATTGCTCTTAACTTGGATGATGCAGCAGCTAGTTATATTAACCAAGCTGTTAATGCTGTGCCAGCCCTTAAACCTTTGTTCATGTTCCCTAAAACGGCTATGAACGAGATTAAACAGAACCTGTCTTACACACCTATTGCTATGATCCCTGGGATCAATAAATATAGCAAGGTGTTAAATGCAGGTGATGATATGGACCTTATCAAAGAGGCTCTCGCTGAGCATGGTATTAAAAACTTTGAAGCTACGCCTAATGCAATGGCGATTTACAAACGACTTCAAAATGAATATCGTGGTCGGGTAGTGCTGGGAACTTTGGCAGCTGGTACCATGTATCACTATGCTATGGGTGGTAATATCCGTGGCAACGGTCCTGTTAATGCATCCGAGCGTAAGATGCTGCGTGATAATTATGGATGGGAGCCTAAGACAATTAACATTATGGGTAAGTGGGTAAGCTTTAAAGGTATTCCTATGCTTGACCCTATGCTTACTTTGGTTGGTGACCTTGCGTATTATCAAAATGATATTGGTGAGGAAATGTCACAAGACATTCAAGATAAACTTGGATGGACACTTTCTGCTACCTTTATTAACAATACACCCTTGCACGGTGTTGAGCCGTTCTTGGCAGCTATGAACGGTGATAAATATGCTTTTGATCGTTTGACTGCTAATCTTACTCGCACCTTTATTCCTGGGTCTGGTAATCTAGGTATGGTTGCTAGCGCTATTGACAACGCTCAAAAAGACATTTACGGCGACATGATTTCCTATGTCCAGAACCGTCTGCCTGTAGTGTCTGCCACTTTGCCTAAACAAATTGACTTCTGGACCGGCAAACCTATTAATGAAATTGACAACCATTTCCTTCGTGCTATGAACGCCGTTAGTCCTATTAAGATTAGTGGCTCTGCAGAACCATGGCGTAAGTGGTTGCTTAGCACTGGTTTCGACGGTATTAGCCGGATGCGTTTCTCGTCTGAAGGTGGGTATGAATATGACGCACCTACCCGTGAACGCCTTGGTCAACTGATTGGGGAAGAGCAGCTGTACAAGAAAATTGAAAAGATGATGGGCAACGAACGGTTTAACGCAGAACTCGACGAGGTTCGTGCCTTACGCCGTGCTAACGTTCCACCTGAACAAATTAAAATTAAAACAGAAAAGCTTCCTGTTTACCGTGAACTAAACCGCATTGTAAACGAAGCTAAAAAACGCGCTGAACTTAAATTGTTTGAAGAACGTCCTGACATTAAAGAAGCTATCTATGGTCAAAAACTGACCGATAGGTTGATGGGGCGTGGTGCTGTTGGTGAAGCTGTACAAGCTACCAAGCAAACTGAAGCATTTGTTAAACAGCTACGTGAACTGCCTAAATAATCCACCCATTTCCTTTGTTAATGCGTAATGGCTACTACACAAAACACATTTACCGGGAATGGTTCAACCACTAACTATTCCTTTACATTTCCATATCTTGAGGAGTCAGACGTTAAGGTAAGCCTTGACGGTGTTGACCAAGCTACAACTGCATACTCATTTGCCAACGCTACAACTATCTCGTTTGACACGGCTCCTGGTAACAATGTAGCTATCAGGATCTACCGTGTTACTGATACGGATACTGCACGGACTACGTTCTTTGCAGGCTCTTCTATCCGTGCACAGGATCTTAACGACAACAATAATCAGATTCTTTATTCTACTCAGGAAACCGTTAACCGCCGTGTTGATAGCACCGGCGGTACAATGACTGGTGACCTGACGTTTGATGATGCTAACATTGTTTTTGAAGGCGCTACTGATGACGCCTTTGAAACCACGTTGACTGTTGTTGATCCTACTGCTGATCGTACCATTACGCTGCCTAACGTGACTGGTACCGTGGTTACCACTGGTGACACCGGTACCGTCGCTACGGCGATGATTGCAGCTGATGCAGTCAATGGTACTAAGATCGCAGATGATTCGATCAACTCTGAGCATTACGTCGATGCATCTATCGACACTCAGCACATTGCAGATGCACAGATTACCACTGCTAAGATTGCTTCTGATGCAGTAACCAATGCTAAGATCGCTGACGATTCGATTGACTCGGAACACTATGTTGACGGTTCTATCGACACCGCTCACATTGCTGATCTGCAAATCACTACCGCTAAGATCGCTGCTGATGCAGTGACTAATGCAAAGATTGCTGATAACTCTATTGACTCTGAACATTATGTAGATGGGTCGATTGACACAGCTCACATTGCAGACTTGCAAGTCACGACTGCTAAGATTGCAGCTGACGCTATCACTAACGCTAAGATTGCTGATGACTCCATTGATTCGGAGCATTATGTAGACGGATCTATTGACAGGGCTCATCTTTCTGCAGACATCATTGATGGAAGTAAGATTGCTGACGACGTTATTGATTCTGAGCACTATGTTGATCAATCAATCGACGCAGCACACCTAGCAACCGATTCTGTCACTACTGGTAAGATTGCTGCTGATGCTATCACTAACGCAAAGATTGCGGACAACGCAGTCCAAGCAGAAAACATCAACGGTCTGACTGCCACTATTGCAGAACTAAACCAGCTAGACGGTAACACTCTGTCTAACGCTGGCGTTGACTGGACCTCTGGTACTACGTTCCCATCTGCTAATCAGATCAGCGCACGTCTGGAAGCCTTTGGTGGTTTTGAAGCCATCGCTGATGATGAAAGCTTCCCCAATACTGCACCTGAAGAAGGTGTGATTATTAGTATTGCTAACGCTGGTGGTCTAGTTGTTAATGCTTCTGGTACTTCTACCAACGGTGACACGCTAAACGACACCACAGTTACCATCAATAACTTCCCGTCTGGCTTTAACAGCACGACGTTAGATGATGGTATTGGTTTGCTGGTGGTTGCTACCGCCACTGATCATACCTATAACTTCCACCGTGTTGTTGCTAAGGATGAGGACGTTCGTCAGCTGAGTTCTGACATCAACGATTTCAAAGCTCGTTATCGTATCGGTTCTACTAACCCAACTACTGATAACGACGAAGGTGACCTGTTCTACAACACTGGCAGTAACACGATGCTGGTGTGGGACGGTAGCGCATGGACTGAAGTTCAGTCGATTGGTGAGTACTTCATCATTCCAGACAGTGACTTCCCGACGTGGAACGGTACTATCAATGACATCAGTATTACCAGCAATGCACCTGCTAATGCTGAACAGATCATTCTGTCTATTAACGGTGTAATCCAGGAACCCAACAGTGGTACTGCACGTCCTACTGATGGTTTCTCACTTAACGGTTCTACGATTCAGCTGTCTGATGCACCTGCTACTGGTTCAGAAGCTTGGGGTGTAATTATTGGTTCTACCGTCAACATCGGTGAACCCAGTGCAAACACGGTAAGTACTGTCAAGATTGTTGATGGTGCTGTTACTACCGCAAAGATTGCCGCTGACGCTGTAAACGGCACCAAAATTGCCGACGACTCAATCGACTCCGAGCACTACGTTGACGGGTCTATTGATACGGCTCACATCGCTGACGATGCAGTCACCGCTGACAAGCTGGCTGACACCGCTGTAACCGCTGGTAGCTACACGCTGTCCAGCATCACAGTTGACGCCCAGGGACGTATTACTGCTGCTTCTAGCGGTACTGCTGCTGACCCTGACATCATCACCGAAGGCAACACCAGCGTTGAAGTTGTTGACACTGGTTCTGACGGTGAGGTTCGGTTAACGACTGAAGGCACCCGTGCAATGACGATTGATTCGTCGCAGCGGGTTGGGATTGGCATCACGAACCCTACATCGGCATTACAAGTAGATGTTGCGACTGGTGAACCGCTTAGATTTAGGTCGCAAACAGCCGGAAGTAATTACTTTGCACATGTCAATCATTCTAGCGGAGACCTGGCATATGTAGGAGCCGGCGGCGGAGCAGCACTTAGCAGTGGCACGACTTCGGATTATGCAATTCGCGCCAATCAAGGGGCTCTCTTGTTTGGAACCAACGGCAATAACGAACGCGCCCGCATCGACAGCTCCGGCAGGCTGTTGTTAGACACGACTACTGCGCCCAGCGGATCTGCCACTCAATACCCATTTTTGACGGTGATGGGAAACAGTGCAGGTGCTCCAAACTACGGAGCCATCAATCTATGTAGAAGTGAAGGTTCTGCCAATATTACACAAGACGAAAATATTGCTCGAATTGAATTTGGTGATACCGGTGCAGGTTATTACGCAAGTATTCGTGTTTCAGCGGATGGAAATGCTGGGACAGATGATTACCCCGGCAGGCTTCAGTTCTATACCACGAGAAATGGTGCATCTTCTCCGACAGAGCGGATGGTTATCACCCGCGATGGCACCCATAGGATGTTTTCTAACACCAATTTTGACACTTTAGAGCTTAGGTATCAAGGAAGTTCTGATACTGGAAATGATATTCAGCAATGTTTCAGAGACGCTTCACTGTCAACGGGTGTATTGGTGTGCAGAATTCGATCCGATGGAAACCTGTATAACACTAATGGAACATACGGGACACTTTCTGATCTCAAACTAAAAGAAAACATTGTTGATGCCAGTTCCCAGTGGGATGACATCAAAGCACTTCAGGTCCGCAACTACAACTTCAGGGAGGACACTGGACACGAAACCCATACTCAAATTGGTGTTGTTGCTCAGGAAGTTGAACTTGTTTCACCACGTCTAGTTACTGAATCCCCTGACAGAGACGATGACGGCAACGACCTTGGCACTACTACTAAGTATGTCAATCTTTCTGTGCTTTACATGAAGGCAGTGAAGGCACTCCAAGAAGCGATGGAGCGCATCGAAACCCTAGAAACCGCCAACGCCTCCCTTGAGGCTCGCCTTACCGCACTTGAAGGAGGAAACTAATTTACTATGGCACTAACACAAGTAAAATCTGACGGCATCGCAACTGGTGCCGTCACCGCAACACAGATTGCGGCAAATGCTGTTACTGTTGACGACATTTCTGACGGCAGCATTCATACTGCAAAATTAGCAGCTGATTGTGTGGACGGTACAAAGATTGCTGATGATGCAATCAATACCGAACACATTGCTGATGACGCTGTAGGCGCTGATCAACTGGCGAATACAACTGTCACTGCTGGTTCCTACGGCAGCGCCTCTGCTATTCCTGCTATTACTGTTGATGCACAAGGCAGGATTACAGCTGCCTCTACTAACGCTATCAGCGTTGAAAGCGACAGGATCTTTGAAGGCAACACTTCTGCTGAAGCTGTTGATACTGGGTCTGATGGTCACTTCAAGGTGGTCACTGAGGGTACCGAACGTTGGCGCGTCACAAATGACGGTACTCTGCAAAGCTATAACGGCAGTAATCTGCTTCTTGATGCAGAAATTAAAGGCAGTAGCACTAATGAAACTCTAGTAAACTTTGCCACTAACACGGTTGAGTACTACATCTCTACTTCAGGTAATGATAGTACTGGTGATGGTACTAGCAGTAGTCCTTTTAGAAGCTTATTCAGAGCTTTCGAGTTTTTGCCTATTGCTCGTAAGTTAGATCAGACGTTTGTAGTTCGTATTCAAGGTACTACTTATGATGCAATCAGCGAACAGATAAAAGGAAACCGCTCAAATGTTGGTGATTACCAAACAAACCGGGGTAGAGTCCGCATTATTGCCGACAATGGTTCTGGTGTTACAGTTAATCTTAACAATGGTGGATGGGAATTTCGTGAAGTTTCAGGTTTAGACTTTGACAACATTGACTGGACCCGAGACTCTGGTGGTGCGAGGCTAACTTTTAGAAATACCCATTGGACCCGAGTTCTTAGTTCTTGTAGTTTTGTTGTTAATGGCAGTAACCCTGGCTGGAGTTATCTTGTCAGCTGTTTTGGGGTTAAGAGTTTTTACTGGAATTGTAATATTACAATTGGCAGTAATTTAACCAACGGTCTTGGTAGTATTTTTACTATCGAAGATAGATCTGACGTAACTGCTAGCTGCACAATTACTAAACTTGGTACTAAATTTAACCAGGCAGCAGTTACTGTTTATGATCGTTCTCGTTTGCATTGGTCAGGCACCATTAACAACTTCCACACTGGAATTAGACTTGGTATAAACCATTACGGCAACTCTAGTGGCGGAACATTAATTATGGAATACACTACGTTGTCAAACCTGACTGTTGGTGTTAGTGCTTATTACGATAGCCACATCCGTTGGTATCATGTTCCAAACATCACTAACGTAACTACACAGTACACAGTGTCTTCTACTTCGAGGTACAACTAAATCAAAGCCATGAACATTGACTATTCTATGCCGACTTTTTTAAGGTACGGCCCTGAACACATGGGTTGGAGTTATGGAAATCCTTTTGATTTTTCTACGCTTGAGTGGAATCTACCCGCAGAACGTCCTGATCAGCTGGAACTTGCTTTGGCGTCTGTAGAGTACTACTACAACGAAGAGGTAAACAAATGGAAGCAGGAACGGGATTTTGCCTACCCTACCTACGCTGATCAGCTAGACCAGATTTACCACGAAGGCGTTGACGCATGGAAAGCTTCTATTCAAGCAATTAAAGAGACTAACCCTAAGCAAACCTTTGACCCCGCTGAACTCGAACGGCGGAAACAGGAAGTTCGAGATTTTTTAAACACCTAACTTTTTAGAACAATGATTGCACTTATCCGTCCCGTTCTTATGTCGTTCCTTAATAGCGACAAAGTAAAGCGCCTCATCGTCGATATGCTCCGCAAACTGGCTGAGCAATCTGATAACACTGTCGATGACAAGGCAGTGGAATTCATCGAAAACGGTCTTTTCCCTAACAAATGAATTACTACACGCCCTCATATCCTAGTAAAGCACACGTTGTAGATACGTCTACTACGTCTGTAAACGTCAATCTTTCTCAGGACTGCCGTCGGATTCGTCTTAAGGCACATACTCAAGACGTTTTTTACGGTATTGGTAACGCAGCTCAAACTGCTGAAGGCGCTCCGGCTGAAGCTGTTGCAG
>Ga0208162_1000669_pt1 | contig 18966 bp, 9 predicted proteins | sample CB_VirMetaG_4_FD_184539 | JGI IMG/M metagenome (GOLD analysis project Ga0208162, IMG submission 184539) | Freshwater to marine saline gradient viral communities from Chesapeake Bay - CB_1508_1M Viral MetaG (SPAdes) (version 4) | ecosystem: Environmental > Aquatic > Marine > Coastal | place: USA... | reverse complement strand
ATCGACTTTTCTCTGGAATTTCTATTCCTTTTGGCATCTTGCCTTTTGGTGTCAAATTAATCGTCACAAAAGGTCGAGGATTCTTGATTTCTATGTGTCGACAAGTAAAATTCTCTTTATCTTGAATATCCCACAGCAGAAATCCCTTATCGTTGGTTTCTCCATGATTTTGTTGTACGGTAGATCCAGGATACCTCATTTTTCCTGCAGCATCGATAGATTGATCAGTTTTATGAATATCTCCAAGAAAAGCGTAATCAAATTCATCAAAAATCTGAATAGGGTGATCACCATGTTCCATAGTGTAACCCGTATCCGTAACAACACCAGAAACTGAACCGTGATATAGAGCAATATTTACTTTATTATAGTCTGATGGGTCGACCCAGTTTTCCTCATCAAAAACTGACAATACATTTAGACAAAAATTACTATCTATTTGAACTTCTCCAGAGTCTTTCAATAAAAAGATTTGCGGGTGTTCAAGGGCATCGACAATCGGAGTGATGGCATCTTGACGATTTGAGTTTTTTAAGTTACCATCATGATTACCAAGAATAATATAAGTTGGAGCTATATCAGCAAGATTTCTAAAAAAATCAGTACACATCTCCACAAATTCAGGACTAATTTGCGTTTTCGTGTGAGCAATATCTCCACAATGGATAATGCAATCTACATTTTCTTTTCTGATCTCTTCGTATAATTTTTGAAAAATAATTTTATATTCATAATGATACTTGAGATTTTTTATGTGAGTGTCTGCAATATGAGCGAACTTCAAATTAAACTCCTATATAGCCGAAATTGCTTCTATAAGTTGATCATTGCTTCTGATAAGAGGGGCACCAGTGCTTAAATTTTTAACTTCATCTTTGGACATATCGCCAATGTCTTGATTATTATGATATCTAATTTCCCTAACTTCTATTCCATATTTTAATAATTTTTCTTTGATAGCGTTCGATTTTCTTCTAGCATCAGGATCTAATGCTAATAAAACTGGTGTATCATGTTTTACTATTTTTCTAAACAGTTTTGAGTTTTCTCTGATTGTTGATCCAAGAATTGGTACAGCATTTTCTGCTTTTATGGCATCAAACACCCCTTCCACCAAAATTATCTCTTTATCAAAGTCAAGATAAAGTTCATTAAATATTATATTTCTAGATGCTGGTGGATTTTTGTATCTCATATAATCACCGCTATAAGATCTTGCTACAAAATAATTCATGTCTCCTGATTCATCAAACGAAGGAATAACAATTCTATTTTTATATTCTCCCCTAGAGCAGTATCCCATTTTCCATTTTAATATATCATATTTCTCAACTGATCGAGTTTTTAAATATTGTAATGCTCTTTTTCCTTCGTCATCTAATGCTCTTGAAGTAAGAGTTTTAAACTCAGGCGGCATTGGAACGATTTGTTGCTTATCTTCTTCTTCTTTTTCAGAAGAAAATAAAAACTCAAATTCATTTAAGTCTAATTTGTTGCCACTAACTGCTTTCCATGCCTCAAGATCAACAAATGACCCAAAACGACGGACTATTCTGTATAAATCCCGACCCCTAACGTCACAAACCCAGCATTTATAAACATTTTTGTCAAAGTTGACGGAAAATTTACGCTTGCTGCTCTTGCAGTAAGGACAACGAAACAAAACTTCGCCACTTGATTTGTAGCTTTTTCCTAAAATATTACTTATTATGCGTACTTTATCTTGCATATCGTTATTATAACATTAAATATTTTTGTTGTCAAGGATTATTTTGTATCCTGCACGAGCTATGATTATAGAATCTGCCATATCATAAAAATGTTGTTTTATGTTTCCTTGTTTTGTATATTCTACCACAAAACTTTTCTCATTGTCAAGTAAATTTTTAATTACGACCTCTTTTGCTTTCACGCCACGAGGAACCTTTATGTCACAAAGCTTTCTGGCTGAAATTGCTGCGATATATTCTGGCTTGATACCTGAAATCTCATAACAAAGCCATGATACGACACCATTAAAACGAGATAAAGAAGATAGCGTCTTTGCCGAAGAAAATCCGCTTCGAAAAGACTGCAGAGATTGTTCTATAAAAATGTACTTTATTTCATGCTTTTCAAAGATGTCTTTAAGAAAATCTTGAATCTTTTCTGTCTTTTCAAAAAAACATTTATTCTTTCTGGTGTCCACGTAGTGATTAAAAACTATTTCTTCACCATCCAGAACACACACACCAGTTATACTAGTGCTTATATCGAGGCCTAAGATCATATTACTTTCTTTATATATCCAGTTTTAATTTGAATGTCAAGTCTCTATTTAAAGTTTTCTTAACTGGCGTTGCCACAGAGGCTATTCCTATTAAATTCTTTTGATCATCATAAATACCAACTTTGGAGATATATGTCGTCTTTTCAAAGGAGGCCGTTGGAGACGGATATGGAGATTTGACAATATTTTTTATATCTCTAGTATTCTCTGAAAATTCGGTTTCGTTAACGGTGAAATTTGATGAACTAGAAAACGTAGCATATGTAGGATTATTTGAATGATTGTATTCACCTTTATTTGCATGAGCCAACATGGTCAGGGTTTCTATATAACTTACGCCTTCAAATTCCATGCTGAAGTTTACATATGGAATACTCGATCCAGAACTATCGTTCATTCCAGTACCATAGTATAGCCATGAAGAAGTAACAAAATTACTTGGGTTTTCCAAATAATCTCTTGCTACGCCCGTTTCTAGCGGCCATGAGCCAGTAAGCAACACAAACCCCTCATTATACATTACAACGCCTGCAATAGACCCGGAACCGTTACTACCGGGCGGTCCTATTTGTATAAGTTCTCCATTTCTCCTTTCATCACTCAGTTCTCCTATTAAAGAGCCTGAAACATAGAATTTCATATTTACTGAGCCATTTTCTTTGTTGATTGAGGAGCCAAAAAAGATAGAGGGAATAGAAATTAAATTAATATCTTGAGTTGCTTTATTTCCGAAAGGTGAATTATATTGATAGTGTGGGCTAGAAATATAATAATTTAAACTATTTCTTAGTGCGTCAATGCGAGGCCTATTAGGCCCAGTAATAAAATCCCTGGTAACACTCGATGAAAGCGGATAGGAACCACTTATTTCTTCTCCAAAAAGTTGAGAATTAAATGCTGTGGTGGAAATTGTTCTGAAATTACTGAGAGTGCCATTTTTAGTTATAAATGGATATATCAAACCTGTATCAGTCTCATTTCTATCTACATTTAGTTCATATAAAGATTTAAATCCAGTCGGAACATTCGGCACACTTGAAGTAAACGCACCTGATATTTCAGATTGATTTTGATAATACACTTTATTGTCGTATACATCAAATCTATTTTTCGGATTGGTTTTTATTGTATTGTGAAATATGTCGTTTTCGCCAAATTTCTTAAGAGGCATTCTCGCAACCTCCTATTTTAATAATCCAATCTAACTCTAAATGTCAACTCTGTGGTTGGATCTTTTTTGATTGGCTCTGATAACTTTGCAACTGCTAGAAGTTCGTTATCGGCAGAATAAAGCCCAACTGTGGTGATATAAGTAAATGGATTTGCATTTGGATTATTGTCTTTTACAATAATTTGGCTAGAACTCAAATAAGTTGGGTTTGAGCTATAATTAAATTCACCGTTATTAGCACGGCAAAAATAAATAGTAGAGTTCAATTCTGTTGTATTTTGAAAATCGTTATCATTCCATACAGATCTAACATCATCTGCTGCGCCAGTAATCGAATAGATTGCCGAATAAGAGGCAAAATTTAACCCAACAGTATCTATAGAAGCAGTTACGACAGCTATGCCAGCTTGATAATACAAAAGACCAACTGGGTCACCATATGGAGCCACCGAAGACGTGTACAGTGAAGCAAAATCTCCAACAGGAGAGCCAACTCTGTAATTGTTAGCAGCACCATAATCGCCCAAGATACTACCACCATTTAAACTAAGATCTAGCACAAATTGGCCTTTTTTGATTTCATCTTTCGTCAATAATCGCGAATAATTAATGAACACGCAAGAATTCATAGTATTAGCAGCAGTAGAGTAATCACCATCAGCGTCAAACCTTCTAACAGATCCGGTTTGATCATATCCTGCTAAAACTTGTGCCATTTGACTATAAATATTTAATTTCTGAGCGTTTTCTGGATTAAAACTTGAACTTAATGCTGAAGAATATCCGTATGTAATATCAAAAATATGGTTTGCCGAGGAACTCTGATATGGATAATCATATACGGATTCGAACAAAAATCCATCACCATAACGAATGTTTTCATCGTTATAGGTTCCAGATACTATCGTTCCAGTGATAGGAATAGCCTCATTCAAAAGAGTCTTTGTAGAAGCGATATCGCTGTTTAATAATGTTTTAAATACAGTAGCCATTTTGTTCCTTTATTCCTATGCGTTAAGTTTAATAAATCTAACTGGTACGTCTAGACGATTTCCAGTGGTTAGTCCTGTTACTCTAATCACAGAATCAATAAAATAATAAGTTTTACCACTTCCAACTGTCGACCCAAGAGCAGCGGCAGAAACTGTGCTTCCAAGTCTCGTGAACAAGTTAGCCGAAGCCTGTAGATTTACAGACGCTCTTATATTAAATTCTAAAATTGAGCCGCGCGCTCCATCCAATACTTGACCACCCTGGCTAGTAGTTGTGTCTACTGCTGTATTATTGTTTCTTACAAAGTTATTGTTAACGGTTCTAGATATATAATAAGAAGCAACTTGATCGTCATCTATGAATGACGGCTGCAATTGATTTACTTGTGTTTTATCAACAATCGTTCCTAGACGATTATCTATTTCTACCAAATATTGATTTTCATACATTTGTGAATCTAAAGTAATAATAGCAGAATTATTAATACCTTGATCAATTCTTACAAAATTTTCTATTTCTTGCGAACCATCTCCAATAATCACACCTGCAAGATCATCAGCGAGAGCGCCACGTCCTACGGCAGAATCTGTTGTATCTTTATCAACAGAAACAAGGTATGAATTGATTGTGGTATTTAATTTTGTATCACCTCGGCTATTATTGAGTAGCATGACTGGGAGATACAAGTGCTCGTTGCTTGTATATGTTTGCAATTTGCTATTCATGGAGGATATATTATTAGTAAAAGCTTCAAGGACTGGAGTAGATGCCATTGTGGTGTCTGGTGCTGTCGATGAGGGATCAAAAGTAGCATAATTTATCTCATCATCACCGAGCGCGAATTTAGTTATTCTGAAGGATCCATCTCCGCGTGCTAGACGCTGCCTGCCTACATCAGTAAGAACTGCGTCAAGAATGATATCCCCGCTATTATCCAAAAAAGCCATTTTTTATTATCTCTCCTTTCTATAAATAGTCTTTTTTTATTTTAAACTACTCATTTTCAACTTTAAAAGTTACATTTAAATCTATTTTCTTTCCAGTGTGTTTCGAGGTAACACGAATTTTATAAGTTTTATTCCAGATTTTGTCGCTCAATGTTCCTAATTGAATTTGCTTTTGAAATTGCGTAACGCCATTTACCAACAAGCCATCCTGGAATAAGTTTGTGTAATCGATAGACAACTGATTATAAGTAGGAGCAATTTGCAATAATTTTTGAAGTTTCTTTGGTTCTGGCTTTTGCTGTTCTTCTCCGTTTATAATATCGACATTTTCTATAATTGGGAAAATTGCCCCCGCATCATTCACGAGAGTTAGCTTATAAATCTCTGATGGATACGATTTGTGACCATGTTGATCAATGGATCGAAACATATAATAATATGGACGATTTGGTTCAATCCTGTCAACAACATCAGCAGACCAAGACAAGGTGGCTCCATTATTTGTCGATATCAAGGCGTGCTCACGTCCCTCAAAAGAATTATATGATGTTGGCATCTCATCACTTCGATATATTTGAAAAGATCCTATCTCATCGTCTGATTTATAAACGATTGGGTCACCCTGTTGGTAGCCAAAAGTATTAATTAATTCATCTATATATGCCTGATCTTCGCTATCTAGAACAACAGGGACATTGGTATATTCACCTATCTTTGCGTTCATCTGAAGTAAAATTCTATTGTCTCTTCCGATATAGGGAGCTATATTGACGTGAGGCATCAAAGGAGGCGAGTCCAAAACAGTTCCAGAATATTGAAATAATTTCACAGGAAGCATTTCTAACGTCGGATAAGATATGACATCAATCTGAATTTGTGGATTATTTACACTGAATGTCTGCACATTATCAATTTGGAATTGTGAGTTTTTTGTGTTTGTTGATGGAGTACTGATAAAAACTTTTGATGATGGAGAACTATAATAATATTTTGTACTGACAACACCAACAAACGCCGTTACCACATAGGTGTATCCAACGTTATATTTAACTTGTGTATCAACGTATTCTAGAGGACTTAAATCACTGTAATTTGGTAACCAAAATGTTTGAACTGGTTCGCCGGTAGATGGATCACCAACATATTTGTCAATTTGATAGAATATAACTTCTGAGTAATTTTCTTTGCCGTTGATCATCTCTTTAAAGCTCAAGATGTTGTTATTCAGCATGTCTTGTAGGTTTGCCTGAATTTGTTCTGATGACAAGAGAAACTTGATAGATGTAGCGGAATAGTTAGATATTTTTTTCGATTTGATATCCCCTTTTCCTAAATATGTTTTATCTCCTTCATCAATATTGGCCAAGGCTGCTGAAACGTCTTTCGCTGTTGAAGCCCACTGTAATAGATCTATCGTAGGCAAATTTATTGTTCCGGATACCTCGCTAGATCCAGTTTGAAAATATTCTTGATTTACAAAAAAATCAAAACGTCGATCACTTAAAGCTTGTTGATCATATTGAGTCAAAGCAACTGCTGTATTCATAGCTAACAAATCCATGTTAGCATCTTTTAATGCTTTTGAAATAACAGATTTTTGGCCATCGAATATTCCGTTTGCTGGACTGACGATTGAAACTAGAGGGAATTCATCCTGGTTGCCGTTATATTTTTTTAAAGCTTCATAATTCTCATATGATATTAACATATTTCTATTTGTTTCTGGATTCTGTATAGCAAAAGGATCATAATCATCGAAAAAAGATTGTGATAACTGACCAGATGAATTTTCCAATTCTTGATAAAAATTTGGTAATGATGTTTCTCTAACTTGTTCATCAGATATTACATTTTCATAATTTAATTTAAGATAGTTTGTGTTAAATTTTTGTACGACTTCGTTCGATAAAGACCCATTATTAATATTAACAGAAAATTCTCTTTTTACATCTGGAATATTTCTTGTTAATTCTCTTCTAGATACTGATTTTGACTTTGAGGAAATATCTCCCCATGTAGTTAAAAAATCAATAGAAAATTGATCCCACGCTCTGTTTGAAAAAGAGTCTTGCCTGAAAATAACCCTTTGTTTTTTAACTATTTGTTCCCCGATTAATCCAGCTAATTCATCTTCTTTTTGAGATATTTCATTTTTCTTTTTTTCTCTCTCGGTAGCTGAAGATAGAACTTCTTGTGCAAGCTCGCCTAACCTAGCTTGTGCAGCGACGGTAGTATCAGTCCCGGCGCGACCGGCTGCTAGAAGTTCATCAACGAGTTCAGTCTGTTGTTGATAAATGGCATATGTTTCATCATATTCTCTTTCTAGGATCTCTAATTCTTCTTTTAAAGTATCTAAGCTTTTTTCTGTTTCTCCGATAGATTTAAAATTTTCTGGTAGACTTTCAACAACACCGAATTCAACATGGCTTTTCATCTCTTCCGAATCTTTAAGTGAAGTATAAAAGGAGTCCTGAATGGTACTGTTTGTCAATAATGTATATTCTGTTTTTTTAAGCATATTTAAAATCTCTATTATAATGTTGTATCTGAAATGTCACTAAATTGCTGTTGATTTGGGTCCGCAATTCTGGAACACCCGTTAACCCTGGAGAAGCTTGTGTTTGAACCGTCAGGGTCGCAGTTTCTGTTACTTGATTTTCTTCTGGTAAAATTGGTGCCACAATTCCTGGACCGATTTCTGGAAAATCATAGTTTTGAGCATCAGATTCAGATATCAAGAAAAACTCATTTGCAATTGGTATATCTAAACCTTGTGTCATCCCAACAATATTAGTTGGAGCGTATTTCTCCAAATGGCACAATAGGTATTCGCCACTTTTTAGGGCCAACAATTTAGAAACCCATTCTGTTTTAGATAGAGTTTTAAATATTGGTCTTTTTAGTGTGCTTTTTCCATTATTTAAACTTTCGTATCCCTCAAATACTCTAACTTCTGCCAAGGTATTATAATTAAAATTAGCGATGGGACCATCACCATAACGAAATTGAGCGCCCAATTCACTAGCTAGTTCGCTGGTAGTTTTGCCTTGTTTTTCTGCCATAGCTTCAAGTGAGATCTGTTTTGTCTGTCCTGGAATCATATCGTATGAATCTTGCTTAAGGGGAGAATTCCTAGTAGAATCTAGGAAATTATTAGGACTTGATAGATTATATCTATCTCTTACTTTGTCTTGATATATTTTTTGATATGGATTTTTTAAATTTGTAGGATTCCCGCCAAGGATCTGATTGAAATTTCCATTTCTTGCCAAAACATTTGAAAAAACTTGTGTTATACCGGAAGCATTTGATTCTGCCTGACATTGTGATAAATCAGAGTTATCGATAGAGCATTGAGAATTTGCTTCAGGAGTTAAATTATTTAAATAATCTTTATTTTGTTTATCGTTTTCTCCGAGTATTTGTGATACTGGAAGTAGGTTTGTTTGTTTATCGTTACTAACTTCTACTTCGGAGGCCATTGGCAGACCTGGCTTTTTGACTCTTATATTAAGCTGGCTTACTATATTTTGCAGAGCATCGTTCGAAGAAGGTTCTCCAGTGTACTGTCCCTTTGTTCTAGCTATAACATTATTTTGCATGTGCATATATTTTTGCTCTGACCAGTTTTTTGCTCCTGCGTCAAGGCGCTCTATTACTTGTCCGTCTTTTCCATCTATTATAGCAGGAGATAAATAAGTGTAAGATGTTCTTGAGAGGTTCTCGTATTTTCTTTTTTCTTCTTCTGTTAGATATTCTGCCTCACTGGAAAGCTCTGCTGAGACCTTTTTTTGTGCCTCTTCTATGTTTCCATCTTGCCAATAGATTACATTTTCTTTATCTATTCTTTGAGCATATTGATCCCGAGACATCATTTGTATTCCAACAGAATTATCAACCTCTCCTGATAAATAAGATTCTGGACTAGAATTATCACCTGGTAAAGTTTCTATTTTGAAATTAACTTTACCAAAGGCTGCTGGAAAAGTTCCTTTAGGATTTTTTGTCTCCAACCCAAGAAAACATATAGACGGATAAGAAGATAATTGAACATCAAATATTTGAGGAAAATAATCTTGTAATTCAATAAGAGAGGCTCTACTACTGCCGCCATAGCCAGAACTTTTTTGGCCGATGCCAGAATTATTTTCTAAAGAACTTCCTAGTCCGATTTCATAAGCAGAGATTAAAATATCATACATTTGTATCGCTGATATTACTGACTCTTGTGTTGCGGATTTCAATTCAAGCAACGAATCTAAAGCATTTTTATATTGTTCCCCAAAAACCACTTGACCTTCCGTATCGACAGGAGTGGTGTCCATGGTGTCACCAAAGTATGCTGGTGCCAAGTTCCATGGATACCTAATATTCAATCCTATATTATCATTTATAATGATATTTCTAATTTCTTCTCTTTCCTGAACATCTTGATTATTGTAGTATTCGATTATATCTCTTTTTCTTACATCAGGAATGCTTAACTGATTTTTGTATCTATCAAGCATAGTTCTTATGCTTCTTAATGTTTGTAATCTTAGGTTAAGAAATTTGACAGTGCCGTCTATCATAGACAGTTTCATTCCATATTGAACTGATCCAGCAGATAATTTTCTAACCGAATAATCTGTCACCATTATCACTCTCGTTCCAGACGGGGAACCAACGACGCCAGGATTTTCTGCTATAGAGGCAATTTGTTCGGCACCCAGGTCTGTCCCATTTGGTCCAACCGTCGTCACTGGTGCCATTAAGTTTGTTTCAGCGTTCAACGAAGTCTCGACTATTAGTTTTTCCGAAGAATATATATCCGGTCGATCAAATCCAAGAAACGGAGTTTGTAAACGATTCAATCTTTGAGATGGGTCAACTTGCCTTCTCCATATTGACATCGATATTATATTTGACATTTTTTTAATTTTTTGCTCATTATGGGAAGGTAAATTAGGAGATGTCAATATTTTTCCAAATTTACTTTGTTCTTTCAAGAGAGAATCAACATCTACCTCAAACATGAAACGACAATAGCCATCTAAATCTCTAGTAATATAAGCATCAGATGTGTATGCTTCGGAGGTGTCAATAAAAGATGCCTTACTTTTATCTCCTTCTAGTTTTATTTTATAGAAGTCATCCATAGTGAGAGATATATTACCCAAGTACTTTGAATAACGCAAATCTTGAACTATTTCAGCATCGTTAACCTTATCAGATGATACAGCTACAAATTCACTAACTGGCGAATAAACAAATTTGTTCATTTCATTATATCTCCTATATATGACTCTAGTCCTGGGCTTGAACCATCAGAGGTAATGAGTGACGAAAGATCAAAATATGCGAAAGCATAAAAAGATAATTCAGATGGAAGTTTATTTTTTAAAGTTGTTGGGATCTCGAAAAATATCTTATCGCCCTCTTTTCTATAGAACTGTGTTTCTCTGATGAAGTTTTCATAAATTCTAGTTGCTTCGTTAGAAGAGCGCCCTTTATTTGATTGCATAATTACAACTTTTATATAGTCTTCTAGATTTTCACCAGAAGATAGAAGTTCTCTGATCCCCAGGCTCATTTTTAGTGTAACATGGGTATTTCTAACCATTTCCCCATCTTGATTAGAAGTTATACTGTCGCTGTCAAGCACCACTCTTTCAAATTTAGGAGTTTCTAAAAGATCACTAGACTCTATTCCATCAAGGGTTGTTTTGCCATTCAATTTCTTCAATTTAAAATTTGCTTTTTTATTTAATATTTCATTTCTTTCTTCTCTTGTTTGCCAATAAGGCCCTCTTCCAATTGGAATAGTTGGCTGTGGAGCAGAACCTGTATCAGCAATACATTTTGCTGCGATTTGAGCCACCTCTGCACCATCAAGAGCCCGCTGCCATATTCCAACATCAGTCAATCTTTCGAAAGTTGGATTATTAACAGAGGATGGATCGCCGCCGTTTATATATTGGTCAGCATCACTAGGTATCGTAAAGCTTGAACAACCAGGCCAAAATGACGCTGTTGCTACCTCTACACCATCTAAGTAATATCTAACAACTGACGAGGTGACTGTCAAAGCAAGATGGTGCCATGTGTCCTCCGTCACATAATCCCTTAAAGGATAATTTGTCGAAATTGTTTTAGCACCAAAACATTCTTGTATAAATAACAAGTGACCGTCTGAACCGCGAACTTTCATGAATTGGTAGGTGTTCCCAGGATGAGTAGAGTTGAAAAAAAAGGTATCAGAGCTACCAGTATATAAATTATAAAACCAAGTAGTTAATGTAAATCCGTCATCCGTGTCAATTGGAATGGCTGAATATTGTTGTGGGAGGATGGGGTAAAATGGGCTGTCCGGATCTCCTATTTTGAATCCATCGCCTTGGCTTTGAAAATCAAAATATGAACCACATTTATTATCACCTACCTGCGAGTTGGTGGTTCCACCATAATACACAAGAATAGGGTCACCACTGCCCGTAGAATTTGTATTATCAAATCCCCGATACCATGCTACCATATTATCAAAAAGTGCCATTTTTTATTTCCTGAAACGATTATTAAGTATGCTTTCTAGAATAAGTAGTTTAATCACAAAAATCCTCTGGGCTTGTCTCATCACAAACACCATCGGCGTCCAGACCCTCTAGATATGGGCTTAATTCTGTTGGAGAATATCCTGCTTCATCACACTCTACTTCATAATCTATATTCACACCTTTAGATCTCAACGCCTTTATTGAATCACACAACACAGATTGATTGATTTCTCTGTCAACATTTAAATTAAAGAAAAATTCTGCATATGTGTCGTCAATTTCTTCTTGATCAAGTGATAAATCATCCTCAACAATAATATCATTTATGACATTTGTTTTTTTCTGTGTTGTCTTTAAAGTTTTATAATTACCATTTGGCTCAACTTCAAAAACTTCTATATCATAATTTTCCTTGCTGTAAGGAATACCTGTTTCTTCTATCATAATTATCAAATTATCTTCTGTAACTTGTACATAATCACCATCCGAAAATACTAACGAAGAAATCGGTGCTTTATTGGCGGCATCTGTCGAAGTTATGATAGGCGGTATTGGCGTTTTATTTATATTTCTTACATTTGTTCTAGCAGTGTAAGTTATTTCAATTTGCGGAATTGGGATGATTTGATTGTCTAATGTTAGCGACCCAGAAGTAGTTGTTGTCTCAATCTCGCCATCTAGCATCGTTATTTTCCAAGATGGAACTTGTTTTGTTTGTAAATCAGAAGTACCAAGAGAATTCTTTAAAGCATATAAATTTTCTGTTACTTGTGGGACTTTTAATCTATCAATTTCCGGTATTGTACTGTTAATTTTATTTAGATTTGCCAAAAATTGAGAGTTTACAGATGAAAAAACATACTGAGTCTTGTTTTTGGGAGTATTTGATACAATTCTTGGTTCCGAATCATTCTGATTTTCTGAAAATCCAGCATATTCTGTATCGTAAAGGATATCATCATCGTAAAATTCATAATAAGTGGGATTTAATTTCCCTAAAGAAAGGCGATTTTTTCCATATTGAGTCAATTGGATATCTATAACTTCTTCTTTTTTATTAAAAAATGTCATTTATCACTTATCTCCAATTGGTTGTCTCAATAATCCTGGGTTTGTATTTGTATTAGCCACTTCTTGAACCTCTGTGTCGTCCTGAATTGTTGCTCCGAATCCTACTTTTGTAGAAATTTTAGCAAATTCAACCAATGAGAAGAAGTCATATGGCCAGTTGTAGCTGTATTCGTGTTGTTGAGCGATTTTTGCTGTTTCTTTGTTGTATGTTTTGCTATAATAATTATTATTTGCTCTTTGTTTTACTTTAAAAACCATCCATTGAACTCGATCTTTCATTGGCTCGTATTCGCCGTTTCCAAAATTACCCATTAATTCATTTGCCAGCAATTTGTGAGACAATTTTACTTCTTTTTTGACAAGTTGCGAATTTTTCATCGGAGGTTGAATGTTTTGCCACATATAAGCCAAATCATTTTGATCGAATGTGTATTCAAACTCAAAAATATACATAGCGAATGGTGTTATAGAGCTATTCTTCTTGGTAAAGTCCATATTTGGAGGGAAAACATACTTTTTCATTTTCTTTACCATATCAATTATTGTATTAGTTGGTTTATTTATGTTTTGCTCTTGTGTTATCGCATCGGACGCGGCATTTCCTGCTGCTATTGCTATTGCTTGCGTTTTGGCGCTAGCTTTTTGCTCTTCAGAATCAAGAATGTCATCCATTACTTGCGATAGTCCCTCGCTTACGGCTGCAGCCGCATTAGCTGCTCGCGATATAGGAGCAACTGACGCATCTTCTGACGCATATCCAAGAGCATTTTGAATAACTTCTCTCGGTATTTCAAAAAACTTTCTTTCTCCGTTCTCTTCGACGAATGGTACTGCCACAATAGCCTCTGATACAGTCAAAGATTCAGCAGTGTTTCCTAATTTTTTACTATTTTCAAACCCAACCAAATCAGATAGAGACTCTATTTTATCTACGTTATATAAAGATAAGTCTACCTTGCCCCCATATTCTATGTAATTTGACCCCTCACTGTACTTTCCTCTTCTTTCTATCCAGCTTTCTGGGATGGACTCAACTTCTAGATAAACCCCTTTATCTGATTCCATTGTTCCAAATTGATGCCATATTCCCCGAGGAACAGACTCTGACCCATTTGTTGGTATAGTTAGTGTTCCACTACCACTGTCGATTGGTCTTATGGAATTATTATTGAAATTATAGTGAGGTGTTTCGAATTTTGGTGATATTATCCATTTATCACCTTCTTTCCCGAAAAGATTCAAAGAAGCATCCAATTGCATTGAGTAAGCATTCGCAAACCTTGATCCCATTGGCGTGTTGTCGTTTGTCGTCGTAGTTCCTCCTGACCAAATAGCCTGTCGAATCGTAGTGCCAACAATACTGCCAACTGAACCAGTTGTTCCATCAATATTTGGTCTACTATCTATTCTCCAATAGTTGACTTTACTATTTGCCATGATTTCGTCAATAGTAACTCTTCCAGATTCAACTGGCGTGTATATAATGTCTGCCCACGATTCTCCATTGTAATATGGCGGAGTAAAAGATGGATTGAGTCCCATTGTACTATCAGATGGATAAAGTTCCGTATTATAGGCAGCGTTGGTTGCCGACGGAGTGATAAGACCAGCACCAAAGCCAAAACCCTTTGTGGCCGCCACTGGTGGCCCAAATGCCGAAGGTCTACTATATAGCGTAAATGTTTCTTGCAGCCCCTCTGTTGAACCATTGAGAATCCTGGGATCCTGTGGTATCTCATAAGTTATGGCGCTCTCATCATTCGTCACAGTTCTCCAGATTCTTTCTTGGTTCATTGTTTTTCTGAGTTTTACCCGCATGGCATATGTTGTTCCAGAAACTACTGTTGCAAACTTGCTCTCTGGTGCCGTTGATAAAGTCGTGAATTCACCAGATGGCAAAAAGAATTCTGGAATTGCTGCTAAATAATTGCTCATCATTCTAGAATACAATATGTCACCTTCCCCATTCCATTTCGCTTGAATGTCTAATGCACTATCTGGACATGGTTCAAGATCATAAATTGTTTTGTTTGTGATATAGTTCTCTGGATTTACTAATGCCTCAAAAGGAATCCTATAATCCCAACCTGCACTACCAGTATCGGTTACTGTGAGTCCAGTTTGCCTTCCCAGGGCATAATAGGATGAAGTAAAATCTGTACTTGCGCCACGATAAGATATATAGTTTACCACGTCATATGATCCAGTATAGATTGGGTAATCGACAGCTATTCCTGATTTTATAGCATTAAACATCAATCCTGGCCGGAAGAATGGTGATAAAAACGGCCTCATTCTAGCATTTGTGTATACAGAATCTGCCCCATTGTAAGAAACATGCGATCCATAAGATTTAGAAAATTGACTCGCTATCTCTAGCGCTCTTTCGGAAGGATAAAAACCGTCATAAGGAACGAATTTCATTATAGCATCACATTTTAATGAAATAGTGGAAGGATCCGCAAAGTTCTTATGATCTTCTTTGACCATCTCAAAATGTTCCAGAAAATCAGAATTAGAATATATTTTATAAAATCCTTCTTCTGAGCTATCACTAGGAATCGAACTACCAGACATTCCTACAATTTCAAATTGTGAATTATTTTCTGCTACAACATTTATTCCACCATTGCTAAAGTATTTTTGTATTTGAGGACTTATTCTAAACTCTGGTACAATTGTATAATCTTTGTTGAATTTATTTAATTGTTCTATATGTTTTTCATATGTGTCAGAAAATGGATTTATTGATTGGCTAATAAATTGTCCATCTTTTACAATACCAGCTAGACGAGGAGTTTCCCATAAAGCAGACCCACCGCATGTCTGTATGCTTCCGAGAGGATAAGCCCTCACATAATCCTGATTAATAATTGGAGTTTGCCATTTCGTAGCCCATTCATCGGCTGCAGCCTCTATTTCATCTATTGGCATCTTCAAAGATCTACTCACAGGAGATAAGGTCGGAGGAGACCACCCATAATGAGTGACCGAAAACACACTTGGCATACAGTGTTTTCTGCTGTATAATGGAGCAGCAACAATATCTTCTTTATTTTGAATATAGGAAGATGAATGACCTGCTGGTGTATAGTCCATAAAATAGGTTGCGCGTGACCCAATAGACTGACTAAGATATGAATTTACATAATCAACTACTGGAAACCCATCTCCCATACAATATTTGTAGAGATTATACGGGCTGGCTCCAAAATATTGCTGATTAGCATTTGTTGTTATAGCTGATCCAGAGAATGTAGTGATCCCTCTGCCATAATCTTCACCATTGCAGTTAGTTGGAGATAATTCATAAGAACTGACACCTTCTTGATCAGCATCAGCATCCCCAAATCTCCACCATGCAATTGGCCTAAGTTTTGGAAAAAGTTTAAATTGTGGAATATTGGAAATGTCTTTAGGAGATCCGTCATTATAAAGCGCTGATATGGCTGCTGGATAATAACTGTGAAGAGAATAATTATAAATCGACATCTCATCTATTAAACCATTAAAGACATTACTAGCAAACTCTGACGAAGTTAAAACAGTATTTGTTTTATAAAAAGTCGCATCATGGCCCACAGAACATGTAGAGGCTGCTATATAAGAATCTAGCGTGTTGTCTCCCAAAATGTTTTCAGATCCGGTAGTTGCGGGATTAAGAGGTGCGTATTCTCCATTAATATAAATTTTAATTCTATCTAACTGATTGTTTTCGGAACTTGGAAAAGCTGGCGTTTGGTAGCAGAAAGTTATATTTGACCACGAATCATAATCACATATTGCTGATGTTGAGCCAGAATCGACATAATAATCATTAACTCCTGATCCAGTATGAACCAAGACCTCTACCCCAACTGCCTGACCCAAGCCGGAAGACTCAAGCCACATTTTAACTGAGCCGCTCGTAATTGATGAGCCTTTTCCAAAATGAAAATCTTCGAAAGAGATAATGGTATCGCGACCTTGAGGAAGGTCTCCAACCAAGGTTTGAGGCTTTACCCAGCAAGATATTGTAAATTCTTTATTTGTTTCTGCGGGAGAATAATATGTATTGGCATCACCGAGAAATGTAAGGACTGTTGTAGGGTCTTCCGGGTCCACAAAGGGATAAGGGTAGCTTTCAAATTTACGACCTTGTATCCAAGTGGTTAGACCCCTGTCGGCCATCTGTTTATACGCCAGAAGCCCACCAATAGCATATTCCGAAAAATATCTAGATTGTTTTATTAGATCTCTCTGTCCGGGGAGGGTGGCATTGAAAGAGGAGCCGGATTTCACAACAACCATACCATATTGTAATAAACAACTCGCACTAGGTATCGAGCCCGCGCCAGAAGAACAAGTCGGATATCCTTCGTAATTGGTCACACTGCAACTTAACGCAAACCCATTCGTGAATAAAGATGAACTAAAGCATTGCGAATAATCATTTTGTAGCTCGCCTGCTGCTCCCGTTGAAGCTGTCGAAGCATCATATATTGGGGCAGTAACAAAATTTTCAACTGCGTCGAGCGCCCAAGAAGATTGTGGTATATCATATCCTTGTGAATTTGAATTAAATTTATAACTACCTAGAATTGTTCTAGCACTTCTCTGGTCTCTCCAGAAATATTGAGCATACCCAGGCCTAGATCTTACTATTTTTCTTGTTAAATTGCTCTTTGTTGGATATACTCTCGCCCCATAAGTCATTTCAACAAATGATTTTACTGGACTATCTTGAGATCCTTCTGCTCCATTCAAATATAAATCCGTTATGATGCCATATGGAGTGTCATTTCTAGCACAGCCTGGTGAAAATGGAGTACCTCCTTTTGTTGGAGTTTGATCTTCTGGTGTTAATATTTTTGGCTGTTGACTGCCATATACACTTTGATTCAAATATTGTGAAGAAAAATAATTAACTTCTATAAACGAACTTTCTATTTGTGTAAACGCGCTGGTTGAATTTTCTCCTTCTCCGCAAACTTCTTTGGTTTCTGAATCAAAAATCCAGCCCACACCGACAGTTTGGATATCAACAGGTGGCTCATAAGCGAAGTCTTCAGAAAACGGGAATTGATATAAATTGTTTCTTTTTAAGAATCTTGCATTATTAGTTTCATGTGCTCTGATTTGACGCCAAGAAGAATATTTTTTACCATTATTTCTTTTATTGGTCAACACATTAAATAAATCAACAGTTGGAACAGAAGCCAATGATGAGTTTCTATAGCTAGTAATGGTATTAAAATCAAAGTTATCTGCTTCTCTCTCATAGCATTCAGATTTTGAAACTTGTGGTGGCGGAGTTGCTGCCGTAGGGTAACAACCATTTGGTAAATTCTTTGGAACCTGGCCAATGAGTGGGAACACAGTAGGATCATAATATTTTGTATATTTTGCTAAAACAGGTTCATATACCAAATTGTTCATGCCAGCAAAATCAACTGGAATAGAACTATAACTATCTGCTCCGGAGACATAAAATTCAACTGGTGGAGTTCCTCCCCAAAATTGACTATTGTACCAATACCCAAACCCAGATGGATTAACTTTACTATATGAAGAAGTTATCCAAGAATAAGCTAAGTCGGTTGCCGGTATTGGATGTTGCACCCAATAATTGTCAAATTTAGAAGATGTAACAAAGGTTCCTGGAGATATTTCATCCATATAAAATCTTGGATTCTTATTAATGTTATAGAAAGAAGAAGAATTATATGAAGAAATATGATTTGTTAACGTGACGCGATTTAGCGGTTGGCGCACAACATTATTTCTTATGTTTATACTGTTATATCGTGAGAGTTCTGCAGAATACCTGTCTAGCCCAAGGCCGCCATTGGAGTCGCCCATCGTCTCTTTTCCACCAGGAGCAGAGAATCTAGAAACAAAAATATGCTCATTTCTTCCTCTTTGTATTTTCGGACCCATGAGGGCTTCCAAGTCTGCTTGCGAAGAAGTCAAGTGTGATTCGATTGGATAATTATCGAGTGT
>Ga0208162_1000665_pt1 | contig 19002 bp, 20 predicted proteins | sample CB_VirMetaG_4_FD_184539 | JGI IMG/M metagenome (GOLD analysis project Ga0208162, IMG submission 184539) | Freshwater to marine saline gradient viral communities from Chesapeake Bay - CB_1508_1M Viral MetaG (SPAdes) (version 4) | ecosystem: Environmental > Aquatic > Marine > Coastal | place: USA... | reverse complement strand
AAAAAAAAAAAAAAAAAAAAAAAAAAAAAAAAAAAAAAAAAAAAAAAAAAAAAAAAAAAAAAAAAATTTTTTATAATTTTTTGCTTCTTATATATTTTTTTTTATTTATTAAATAAATAACTTCATATTTATTATATATTTTTTATTTTTTTTTTAAAAAAAATTTATGGAGGCAAAAATCGCAATCGCAAATTAGAAAAATCGGCGGTTTTATATATTCTGAACTGTAAATCAAACATTTGCGTTAATTTTTTTCAAAGTCTTGAAAAAGTAGTTGCGATTTATGCATTTTAGGTGCGGAATTTTCTTATTGCGAAATGAGTAGTTGCGATTTTTGTTAGGTGTCATTTTGTTATATATTATATTAGTTATATATTATATTATTATTTATATTATTATATTATTATTATTATTATTATTATTATTACTATTATTATTATTATTATATTAAATATTATATATTTATTACATAAAAAAACTAATATTAATGGTTACTTATTTTATTAAATGAAACACTTTACTGGAGAAATAGAAATAGACAATGAAATATTACAAGACATCCTAGAAGGCAGAAACCTCTACACAGGCACTAATAGAAAAGTAATGCTTAAGAATGGAAAAGGGATTAATTGTAATAAAAATATGATTAGTGCTACTTGGGGTTTAACACGAAGAGGAAGACTATGCCCTACAAACGAATTTAGAGATGAAAGCCCTTATTATGGATGGTATTATACTAAGACATATAGCGACAACAAAGATTTAAAAGAAGTATTTGAAGAATATAGTGATTTACATTTACCAACTGGATTTTGGTGGACGCAAGTTCAAATAAATAAGAATTTTCCTATACCACCACATAGAGACGCTCCTAACCAAGGAAGTAGTGTTATTGTGGGTTTTGGTGATTATAGTGGAGGCAAACTATGTATAAATAAAAATGGAAAAGTATTTTATAAAGATATTAAAAATAAAGTAACAAAATTTAATGGTAGTAACTATACCCATTGGGTTAGCGACTTTGTAGGTACTAGATGGAGTATTGTGTTCTTCACTCACCATTCTAAAAGAGAATTAAAAAAACTAATAAAAAAAAAACAAGATAGTATTAATAATGCCTCTGAAACTAATATCAATAACGAAGAGCAATAAATCTGGAAAAAAAATGATGGCTAAATTTAAAAATACAAAAACTGGTAGAGAATCAACTACACATTTTGGTGCTAGTGGCTACGATGACTATACAATAAAAAAAGATAAAGAACAAAGAGCAAGATATAGACAAAGACATAGAGGAGATAATTTAAATAATCCTAGAAGTGCTGGGGCATTAAGTTATTATGTATTATGGGGCGATTCTACATCAAAACGCCAAAATATTGCTAGTTATAAACGTAGATTTAATCTTTAGTTTTTAATTTAAATTTAATTTTTTTTTTTTCTTCACCATTATCTATTTCTTCACCATTATCTATTTCTTCACCATTATCTATTTCTTCTTTTGTAAAATGTTTTTCACAATTAGCACAATAATTATAATCATCACAGCAGTATAATACTATTTTCGTACATCTAGGACATTCAAAACTATTTATATTACCCCAAACAATTCTTTCGTAAGCAACATAGTTTTTATCATCAATAGAAGCCATAATTGTGTTGTTTCACAAAATACTTTTTTTTTTAAAATATTGTAAAAATCAATTTTTTTTTTTTACATATCATAAGTTACTTTTTGTCCTTTAGTTAATTTATTAAATTTATCTTTACATTTATTATAAGCATTTATTTCAGAACCAAACTCTTTTACTAGATAAGAATAATGGTCTAAACTATCATCTAAATTATCTAACCTTGCTATATAATAATTGCTATTATCATCATAACAAAACATCCATTTTGATGAATAAGCAATTGAATTTACATATAATTCTTCTTCAGCCAAATAGTTTTTTCCATTACGAAGTTGCATTTTGTTTTTGTTTTATTGTGTTGTTTCAGAAAATACTTTTTTTTTTAAAAATATTGTAAAAATCAATTTTTTTTTTGATTCATAATTCATCTAAAACACTACTAGCAAAACCTCTTGCCGATTCTATTAATGTTAAAATAGGTTCATCCACATTTCCATCAGCATAATAACTTATTACCCGTAACATACCATATAGACTTAAAAAATGTTTTTTAATTTCTTCATTTTCTTCTAATAGTTTTATTACTTGTTTTTCTTTTTCATCAAAAGTTACTTTTAGTTGATTTGCTAATTCTAAATATTCTCCTTCAGTCATTGTAGATTCTTCTGTTTTTTCACTCATTTATATAATAAATTATTTAATATTTCATTTTCATTAACTTACTTAATTTAGAATCTATTGCTTGTTCGCAAACTTTTTCATTCATACTTTTTTGGACTACTTCTTTTTTATTTTCTCTTTCTATTTGTTTATTTCTTATTGATTTAGCCAAATCAGTATTACTTTTAACAACTGTTTTAACATGTTCTATCATAGATTTAATATTATCATCTAAACTCAATGAAAAATCAAATTTTTTTACAGAATCATCATATATATGTCTAACATCCTTTGGTATTTTATTTCGCATTTTATTTGCTTCTCTTTTAAAAATTTCACTATATTCTTCATCACTAGGAACATATTTTTCTTGAGATGGCTTTGGTACATCTAATTCAACTTCTTCTTCTACTGCTTCTTGCACTTCTTCTAAAACTTCTTGCACTTCTTCTAATACTTCTTCTTCTGCTGGTATTTCATCAAATTTTTGGTCATCTGGCTTTTCTTGAGTCTCTTTTAAATTTTTTAATTTAGATTTAACTTCTTTTTTTCTTTCTACTTGCATTTTTAAATTATCAATTCTATCTTGTTGTTGTTGTAAAGCTTGCATTTCTAATTCTAATAGTTTTTGTTTGTCTTTTGATTTTTTAGCAGATTCTAATTCTTTGGCTTTTTCTTTTGCTTCTTCTCTTTCTTTTTTTCTTTTTTCCATAGCCTTTTTTCTTCCTTCTCTCATTTTTTCTAATTGTTCTTCGGACAAAGTTTTTTTTGGTTTGTTTGAACTCATATATAATTTTATAGATTTATTATAATGAAAGAAAACGCAATTGTAATAGAATTATTGTCAGAACTATTAAAAGAAACTGTAAAGTTAAGTAATGAAATAACAAGAATTAGAAGCAAATTGGATACTGAATTATATAAAATAGGTACTAAATATCAATTAATAGATAATAGTATATTAGTTTGTAGAAATAAATTTAAAAATTCAATAAGAAGTTTTAAACCAAAATCTAAGCCTCAAACACAAAATAATCAAATAACAATAACTTTTGACTAGGTTAAATCAATTTTTTTTTAATATTAAATAATAATAATGAGTAAAAAAATACAAGCAGTAGAAATTGATGAATCCAAATATAATACAGCAGAACTAGACCCTTTTGTATTTCCAAGTTTAAGTGTTTTCATTGGGCACGTTGCTTCTGGCAAATCAACTTTGTTATATAATTTAATTAAACTAACAGAACCAGTATTCAAAGGTAATGTTATATTAATTAGTCCAACAATGTTAAATGATCCAATACAAAAAAAAATGTTAGATGATGATATGATTTTAGAAAGTTATGATTTTTTTAATAATAATTTAATGAGAAGTATTTTAGATGCTATTAAAGAAGATGAAGATGAAAAATACCTTCTCGTTTTTGACGATATATTGTCAATGACCCCCAAACATATGACTAAAGAAGGTAGGTGGTGGAACTCATATATTTCACAGTACCGCCATCGACCAAATGAGGGGCAAGTTAGTCTAATGTTTTTTCTACAATATTTTAAAGATTTATCACCAGTTATTAGAAGTAATTTAAGTTATTTAGGATTATTAGGAGTTCATAGTGAAAAGCACCAAGCACAATATTCAGAAGAACTATCTGCTGCTACTGGTGGAACAAGTGAAAGTTTTTATAAAGTATATAATGAAGCTAAAAAAGGTAAATATGATTTTTTATTATTAGATTTTAGAAAATTAAGAGCATTAAAGAATCTAGATGTAGTATTATATGATAGAGATAAGGAATTTTCTAATAGTGTTAGTAACACTGAAGAAAATGAAAAAGATGAAAAAAAATTATAATAATTATTTATAAAATATGGATAGTTACGCTGATAGAGTTAGCAAATTTCAAGATATGGTTAATTCAACAAACGACCATATTAGGGCAATTCAAGAAGCAGCCACAAAATTTAAAGAATCTAATGACCCAATTGGACTCGGGCTCGAGGTAACTGGAGCAGCAGCTGGTGGTATTTCTGGTATTGCTGGTTCAATATCTGGAATCCAACATTTTAAAGATTTTAAACAAATGTATAAAGGAATTTCAAGCCAACTTTCTGGTGTAAGAGGTAGAGTAAATACTGAATTATCAAACGCACAAAGAGATGCTGGTTTGGGAAGAGATGGACAAGCAGTAAATAATAGAGGAGCAGCAGTAGCAGACCAAGATGGTAACGCAAATCCACAACCAGCTGGATCAGCATCAGCACCAGCAACAGCACAAGCACCAGATGTAGATGGTGGTATAAATGATAGAATAAATAATATAGAAAATCAACCTTTTCCTAACCAAGAAGCAAATGATATAAACCAAGCCATTAATCAAAAAGTAAATAGTGAATTAGGTTCTAATGGTAAATCTATTTTAAATAGTGCTGTAAGAAATGCAGGAAGGAATCAAGATGTTTCTAATATAAGTTCAATGGCTGATGGAGATTCAAAAGTAGCAGCACAAAAAGATTTTCTTTCATTTAAAAATAAAGTAGCGAATGATGCTATTTCAAGAGCTCAAACTGGTAGAACACAAGCATCTGGATATGATGCTAATGGTAATGCTACTGGTGATTTACCAGGACCACAACCTTCTGGAGCAAGTAACGCACTACAAACACAAGCCACATCCGCACCAAATCCAGTTGGAACAAATAATGTAGCAAACTTAGCAGCAGATGCAAACCAACCTAGTGCAGTAGCCAATGCTGCTGGTGATACTGTTACACAAGCAGCAGCAGATACCCAAGCAGCAGCCAGTGGTATTATAGCACAAGGTAGAGCAGCATTAGCCAATTTAATACCTAGTATGGTTCCAGCAAGAGCAGGAGGACAAGTAGCAGGTATGAGAATAGGTGCTGGAAATGCTAATGATATTTCAGCCCAAGCCAATGCTGGAGCAAGAGTCCAACAAGCAGCAGCAGATGATGCAGCAAATAGATTAGCCGCTGGAAGAAATCCAAATGGTCAACCACCAGCAGGAGATGGAACTGGTGTTGGAAATGATGGAAACCCTACTGGAGCGAATACTGGTGCCCAAGCGGCAGATGGAAGTGATGTGAGCGATGCTATAAATGCTGCTAGAAATACAGCAACTGATGCTATTGGAGATGCTATTGGTGAAGGTTTAGATGAGGTGTCAGGTTTTGCTGGACCAGCAGCTCCGATTGTGGGGCTGGTTGGAGGGTTAATAACACTTGGTACAACTATCGCTGGATTATTTCATCATAAACCACCACCTACTGAAGAAGCACCACCACCACCATCAACAGTTAGTGTAGGAGGCAATCTACGAGATACAGTAAGTGGCATGGGAGGTGGTATATTTTAAGTTTTATTTTTAAATTTTTTATAGTATATTATTTAAATGCAGACACATAATATAGGTATTTTAATTCCATTATGTAGTAGAAACCAAGATTGGAAAAATATTTATGATATAGATTTTTTTAATAATTTTCTACCATTTTTCTATCAAAGTATATCAAATAGACATAATTATAAATTTTATTTAGGAATTGATGAAAATGATAAATTCTTAATGGATAATAGAGAGGATATAGAGAAGACTTTGAGTCCAGAAGATAAAATAATAATTGTTTCTAAAAAATATAATGGAAATCCATATGGTATTTGGAATTTATTATTAGAAGAAGCAAAAGATGGTTGTGATTATTTCTATCAATGTGGTAGTGATATATGTCATATAACAAAAGATTGGGATAATTATTTTATAAATGTATTAAAAAAAAATAAAAATATAGGTTTTACTGGAGGTGTAGATAAACAATATTGGATAGAAAGAGTGGTAAGAGACCAATGTGGTATATTAGAAAATGTATTTTTTCATAAAACTCATTATGAGATATTTGGTAGATTTATTAATCCAGAATTTAAATCTTGGTTTGGCGATGATTATCTAAGTCAATTATATAGATTTAGTGATTCTACTTTTATATGTAGTAATCATTTATATCAAAATACAAATAGAGTAGGAGACCAAAATAAAAATAATAGATATAAGAGCAATATGGAAATGGCTGATAAATGGTATAATATTGCTAAAGAAGACAACAAGTTAATTGAAAAATATTTAAATGCTAATAAATAATATATGTTTGGTATTTTTATTCCAGTAGATTCAAATTATTTTTTACATTGTCAAGGTTTATTATTTAGTTTTAAATTATTATTAGATACTCCACATGAAATAAATATAGTAGATATGGGACTAACTAAAAAAGAAAAAGAAATAATAAATACTCATTTTTCTTTTCTAAAATGTAAAATAATAAATAAGCCAACTCCAGTAAAAGAAAAAAATAATTATAAATTTAAAATAGACATTATTGAATTGATGTTTAAGTCTAACTATGAATATACAATTATTTTAGACGCAAAAGACCACTTAAAGGCAAAATTAAGTGAAATTCAAGAAAAAGTAAAACTAAGCAAAGTGTTAATAAATAGTATTCATTGTATAGAAAAAGAATGGACGCATGATACTTGTTTAAAAACTATGGGAGTTATAAATAATGAAAAAATATTAAATAGTTTTCAATATCAAAGTAATAATGTTGTTTTTCATAATCCAAAATGTAAAGAAATATTTGAAACTATATTATTATATGGAAATAATATAAATTGTTTATCACCTAATGGAAGTAGTAAATCTTTTAGTGGAGATAGCAGACATAGACAAGACCAAAGTGTTATTAGTATTTCATTAAAATTACATAATATAGATGCAACATTTTGGGAATATAGCACATATCATAATACAATTTGGAAACTTTAGTAAAAAAAAAAAAATAAATTTATATATTTATTTTATAAAATGTCAAATCCAATGAATCAAAATATGCCTTCTAGTGATGATGGACCAAGAAATAATGTTCAAGGAACTAATAATCCAAAACTTCAAAGTGTTAATTATGTAACCATACTTCCAGAAGGAAAGACAAGTGGCTATAAAGAACAACAACAAGTAGATTTTAAAATAGACCCAATCCAATTTCCATATATTGATGGTAAGCAATCCTATCTACTTTTGAATGTAACTCCAAGTTGTAGATTTTCAAATTCTACAGCAGATACTCCAGACCTTCCATTAATGTTTCCACCACATATGGGTGCTAATGCTCTAGTTAATAGACTTGTATGTCGTGTAAATGATGGAACCGGAAAAATTATTGAAGATAGAGAAGCATATAATCAATATAATGGTATTAAAAATGCTTATAGTAACGACAGCGATGTTTTTCCCTCTCTTTCGAAAGTTGAAGGAGTTACTGGAAGAAACACAAAAGAAATAAATAGAACTTGTGATAATGTTAATAACACATATTTCTATCCATTACCAGACACATCAACAACAAATACTTCAGTAGGTGGGACTCAATTAATTCAAAATTCTTTTGTTCTTCCTATTGAACTTGGTTTATTTTCAGCATTTGGAAATCAACATCATGCAGTTCCAAATATGGATATTGGTGGAGTTCATTTAACATATCATTTAGAAAAAGCAGAACCCATTTTGCCTTTTATGTGTCATAAATTTTATAAAACTGAAACTGTTAATAATATAGCAGTAGATGTAGTCCAAGCATTAGATTTTTATGATTTACTTGATGGAGAATTTACATCACCAACAGAATTTGTTATAGATAAAACTGTATGTGATGCTAATTTAACTGTAAATGGTGAAGCTTGGAAAATAGAAAATCTTGCTCTTAGAGTTGGTATGCCAATTAAAATTAATAGTAATAATGCAGAATCCACTATTTCAGCATTATCCATTGATTCAGCATTAGGACAAGTAAAAATTACATTAACTCACGGAATTGGTACAATAGGAAATGATAGTTTAAAACCAGACGACCACAGTGGAAGAAGTTATACTATTGATAAAGTAGAATTAAGAGTATTGAATACAGTTCCAGATAGTGCTACTATGAAAGATATTAAAAGAGCAGTAATGAGAGGAATGAATTTTAACACTACACAATTATTTAAAATTAGCACAGCACAAGCATTAAAAAATGCTGTTATAGATATTCCAGAATCTTTAACTAAATGTTTAAGTATTTTTGCTGTTCCTTGTCAGCAAGATAATTTAAATTCTACTGATGGTGAAAATTCATATATATTTCCAAGACCAGATAGTATTTTAAATTCAAATAATAATGATTCATCATATCAGTGGCAAGTTAGACAAGTTTTAATACCAAATCTTCAAGTTGAAACAAATAAATTTACTGATTCTAATAGTGATAATGTTATTTTATTTAATCAACAATTAATGGCTATGAGACCAATGTTTGATGTTAGAAGTTTAGAAGATGATAGTATTAATAAAGAAAATAATAACCTTGATTTAAATTTACCATTTTTCTATCCTCTATTACTGGCTCCTCTTGGTTCTTCATTTAATTTAATAGATAGTGCCCCCCAATTAAGACTGGAAAATGTTGATGCTTCCCTAACAACAGCAAAACTCTACTTTGTGCATATTAATCATGTTAGATTATTGAAAGGCAATGGAAATGGAGTTGATATTGAATTTTAGTTTGCTTGTAAAATCAATTTTTTTTAAATATTATTTATAATTATATATGAGTTCTAAAAACCCAAATATAGGTCAACAACCAAATAGTGCTAAAACGCAAAAAACTTTTGCAGATGCCCTAAGTGCTAAAAACTTAGGTGTAGATAAAATAATTTTAAATATAAATGGTGGAAATAGTGAATTAGTAACAAATCAGAATTCAATATTAAAATATTCATTAAAACAACCAATAAATTTAGAAGTAGGAGATACTATAACTTGTATTGGAGCATTTGTAGAAGAAAAAGGATTACAAGAAAATACTATATCATTTGAAGAAGATATAGAAGCAGAAATGAGATTCACCTATTACAAGCAGGGAGATGCTGGTGATGAACTAAATGATGGAGAAGATGCTTCTTATGTTGCCTATCCAAAATTTTTTCCAGATTCTTTTAAAGGTGTGAATGATGATAGAACAGTTTTAAGTGAAAATTATATGTCTGGTGGTGCTACTAATTATGAAGAATTAATAGGTGATTGTACCTTAGGAGGAAATTATGGTGGTTTTGGATATATTAATAATTCTACTGATGTTGTAAATAATAAAAATTTTTCACAAATAAATAGTGGTGCTAATGGAAATTATTATTATTTAATGGAGTCAGTAAAATATTTAAAAACATATTCTGGAGGTGCTACTAGATATAGTCAAAATGGATTAAATAATTTATATTTTAGACCAGTATATGGAAAAAAAAAAATAAAAGTAAAAGCAGGTAATTATTCAGTAGATTCATTAGCAAATATAATTTCAGCACAATTAAATGGGTCATTAGGAAAAAATAATAATGAATTTAGTGATGCTTTATTAGATAAATTATATAATACTAATGGTGTAAATGGTAATTCATTATTTAATACATTTCCATATTTTCAAAATATAGATACTGATAATGACTCAAGTGAAGTTGATATAATTGGAACTACTGGAGAACAAAAAGGATTTGAAAGAAAAGTGGAAGGTTTAGTTAAACAAATAAATTTTAGTCAATATAATTATTATGAATGTTTTGCCTTTCAAAATATTTTTAGTTATTTAAAAAATTCACCAGAAGTAACTGATAGATTAATAGCAGGTTTAGGAAAACAATTTCCTAATGGTAAAAATGAAATAATACCAACTGAAAATTTTAATTTAGGAATAGAAACAGAAGCACCAGATTTTATACAATTAACAGAAGCAGATACTAAATATGGTAATGGACAAGAAAATATACATTTTTATATGAATGGTAATGGTTTAGATTTATTTTATAATTCATCAGAATCATTAAATTTAAATGCTTGGAATAATTTAGATGGATTAAAAGATAATACTGCTAATGCTGATAATCCATATTTTCCTTGCACTTTAGAAGAATTAATGTTCATGACTATTGACCCAATATATGGATATATTCCAAATATTTTAACAAACGCTGCTATTACTGGTCCTTATGAAAACACAAATAGATTTGCTTTAATAAACCACGCTATAGCAGCACAAACATTATTTCCAGTAAAAGGATTAAGATATCCAAGTACCGAAAATGTTTTGCCTTCAAGACAAAAATATGCTGGAACATCAGTAGCAGAAGTTACTTTTGGTGACCAAGTTAGTAATAGATTTGCTATAGGAAACTTGCACGAATTTTATAAATTATCTAATTTAACTAGTGATGGTAAAGCATCAAGTGGTTTTGGAGGGCAACAAGCCACAAAGTTTAATAATCCTTATTATAATGATGATGCGAGTGGTGGAGCATCAAGTAATGTTATTAAACCATCAATACAAAATATATCAGCAATATATCCTATTGATAGTTCATCTGGTGTAGCAGTAAATAATTTTGATTTTGATTTAGTAAAAGATACAAAAATTTATAAAGATTTAGTAGCAGAAATTCAAAGTATAGATGGAGATACAGCAGAATTTCAACAATTAATTTATAAAGAACAATTAATATTTAATTTATTTACTAAACCATTTGATAAATTTTTTGCTACAAAAGAAGATGCAGAAAAAGTTTGGTCTAAATCACTTTGGGCAAGAATAGGATTTACATACGACCAATTAGGAAATATAAGTCAGAATTTAGAAAGTTATGTTGGAACTGGAAAAGGAAGAAAAAATACTGATGGAAGTGATTATTATACAAAAAATCCAATAAAACAAAAAGGAATTATAACACATAACGCATTTGATTTTTCTAAGATTGTTAGTAGTGATGGTTTAGGACAAGGAAATCCAGAAATCGCTAATGGAACACCACTACAAGATTATAGGTTAGAATCATATTTTACTGGAGGACCATTATTAAAAAATTTAGGTTTAAGTGGTAATTTAATACATTTATTAGGAACATCAAAACCTATAAACGCACAACAACTACCATCATTAAATAATGGTAAATCATATTTATTAATAGAAAGTGATTTAGTAAAACCAAATTTCAAAGATAATAAGGCTAATTGGGGAAATCTATTAGCAGTAATGAGTAAAGAAAATGCTAGTAATGACACAATTTTTGGATCAGATCCAATCGAATTCGTCGTCACAGAGCCACGCTTATTAACTGATATAACAATATATATAAAGAATCCAGATGGAACATTAGCAGCAGAAGATGTTGTAGGAGAAAATAGTGCATTTTTAATAGAAATACAAAAACCAATTGCTATAACAAAGTTAATAAGTGTTAGTAATTAGCACTTAAGGAAAAAAGATTGATGTTTTTTAGTTTTTGAGTGTTTTGATTTATTGTTATATATATAATTTCCGCCACAAAAACATTTATATTTTCTATGTAATTTTTCATAATTTTTTAATTTATATAACCTATTTGATTCAACAATTTCATCAATATGTTCTAACTTGTAAATATAATTATTAGTTTTTAATTTTTCTTTATTTTTTTCATAATATAATTTTTGGCTATTCATAATAAATATATAAAGATTTATTTTCTAAATAATATTATATATTTAAATGATTAATGATTACTTAAAAAAATTTTTAATTTTTTCGGTAGATGATTTTGATAAATTCCATAGACAAGCCTATCCACAAGCAAATAATAGAACTTATAATAGTTTTAGACAATCATTAAAAAGATTAGAAAAAATTTATGAAAAACCATTAAATCAATTAAATTTAGAATTTTTAAATGACCCAAATGAATTTTTTAATAAATTATCAAGTAGTCATTATAGCCATAATACAAATATAACAACATTTAGTCAAGTTATGAAATTACTAAAAATAATAGATTATCCATTACAAGAATATAATAAATATCAAAATTTATTAAATTTAAAAGTAAAACAAAATAATGAAATTAGACAAGAAGATTTAAAAGAAAAACTGGATTATTTACCAGATATAAACTCATTGAAAAAGATACTTAGAGATAAGATAGACACTATAAGCGAGGAAACCTCATTTATTGAAATGAAATATTTAATTTTATTATCTATAATGATTCTAAGTATTCCATTAAAACTTATTCAATATTCAAAAATGACTATAAATTTTATAGAATCAGAAAGTAATTATATTAATAATTTTTTATTGGAAGATGCTAATGGTGTTTATTACATTAAAAGCAAAGATATTTCAATTAAAATAACAGACAATCATTTAATAAAATTAATAAAATTATGGATAAATGAATTTAACCCAACTAAACATTTTCTTATTCAAAATGAAAATTCTAAAGTAGGTATGAATTCAAAAGATTTAAGATTTAATTTATCTAGTGCTTCTAATATGTATTTTGATATTGATATAACTAACCAAGAAATTAGACATATGTATATGAAACATATTATGAAACTAGACCCAGATTTAAAAGAAAAAATAGCCTTAAGTCAAATTTTAGGATATATTAATACAGATACTTTAGAATGCCATAATTGTAAATAATTTTTTTATTATATTTTTATTATATATAATGTCTCAGTCGCAAGTGAAACAATCTAAAACACAATCAGTTATATTAAATTTAAATCAGAATTATGCTAATAGTAAAGCACATAATTATTTTCAACCTGTAGCCCAACAAATTGATATAGGAAAAAATGCTGAAGTTTGTTTATATGGAGCATCATTACAAAAAAAACCTATATTTATTGGCAAAGATGGAGAAGATAATTTTTTTAATTTTAAAATAGAACCAGAAGTATTCCCTAACATAAGACAAGTAGAAGCTGGTGAAGCACCATCTGGTATTGTTGATATTGATAAAATGCCTGTTAATAGTTTAGTCCAGTACCAAGAAATAAAATTTAGGTTAGAATCTGGTGCTTATACTATTGATGATTTTGGTAATAGATTAGTTCAAGAAATAAATACACTAATAACAGAAACATTAAACGGAGTTACAGTATTAACTAACGCTGGTTATCCTTTAAATAATGGTGGAGATGATGTTGTTATGCAATTTCCATATTCATATACTTTTGAAAATAATAATGATGATTTTTATTTAGGTTTTCAATCTTATCCATATCAACAAACACATTTAATAAAATTAAATACAGGCAAATTAAATAATTCACAATATTTTCCAGTTGATAATAATGAAGTTGATGCAACTACTAGTGCTGGATTACAATTGAGTTATTTAACAGAATCAAATAATATATTAGAGGGTTGCCATTCAATTACAGCAAATACTAATATTTCAACAACAGATTATCAATCTTTTGCTAGAATTCACGATTCAGCAATTTTTCCATTATTAAGACAACAAACAGAATTAAACAATCCAATTATTACTGCTGGACAAAATGAAAGTTTTTTTGAATTTAATATAGTTTGTGATGAAACAGCAAATAATAAAACAACTGATTTTGTAGTAGGATTTACAAATACTTATTTACAATCACATTGGGCTAATAGCGATGTTCCAGAAGTAGCAACTTATTATCCAACAAAAACAACAATACCAGAATGTTATTTAGGTGTAAAAATATATGAAGAAATAAGTAGTGGAGCAGTGGAACACGCACACGCAGAAATATTTATTCCTTCTAAATTAACAGAATTTGCAGAATATATATATGGTTATGACCCAAATGTTATATTTGAAGATGGATTACAAAGATTAACAAAAATTAATTTAGATGAAAGATTAGAAGAAAGTGGTAAATTTGGATTTAGATTTTATGCTGTAGATAATCAATATAATTGGTATCAAGAAGTTACATTCTCTTTAGATAAAAATATAGATGAAATAACTAAATATCCAAGAGTTTATGGATTTCAATTTTATTGTAGGCATAGTGGAGACCCAGTAAAAATTTTATATGATAGTAAAATTGATAGTATATTTATACCAAGTCCAATTTTAGAAGATGGATTTTGTCATAATGCAGTATTGAGTAATAGAGTAAATGGTGAATATACAAATTTAGGATTACAACCATATTTATTTGTTAATAAATTAGCAACTGGTGATGGTATTAGTTCTCCAAGAGGAAATTATATAGTCCAAAAAGATACATTTGCAAACAATCAAGTATATAGATATGGTATGGATTGGTATGAATATATAACATCATCTAGAGATTTAAAACAAGTATTAGGATTACCAGAACCTATTAATGAAAAAATACAAGTAGGTGGTGATGGTATTTTACCATATGATTTTAAATTTACTGAAAATTTAAATAAAAGATTTGATGGTAATGCTTATCCAGAATTTAAGAAAAGGGCTGGTTTAGTAAAATTATATCCAGAAAATACACAATATAATATAGAATTAAATTTACCAGTTAAAGCTTATACTACTACTGAACCAAATGTATTAGATAAACAAAATTTAGGACAAAAGAGAACTATTTTATATAAATCAGAACCAGTAATTGAAGGAAATTTAGTTGGATTAGACCAAGCATATATAACAAAAAATGTAGTTCCAAATAATTTAAAATTTTTAACATTAAATAATTCAGCACCATTAAATTTAAATGAATTAAATGTCCAGATTAGAAGGTCAAAAACAAATGAACTTGCTACAGAATTAACTGATGCGTCAATAGAATTATTGATAAAAAGTGAATAAATAAAAAAAAAAATATATTATAGTTATTTATAAAATGAGCTTAGATTTATCAGAATATTTTAATCTTGGTATTGAATCTACAAATCAACCAGTAGAAGATGCTGGTTTAATTAATGTATTTAGAACACCAGTAGATACATCTTCAAAAAATTTAAATAGAATTACATTTAAAGTTCCAAAGACTGGAATGCTAACTGGTGATTCTATGATTACATTACAAATGGTATTATCAGACACTACAGCCACAGCATCTAATGCTACAGTTAATTTAGTAAATGGTGCTGTAGGTGCTATTAAAAGAACAAAAATTTTAATTGATAATAAAACACTTGTTGATTTAGAAAGACCCGGGCTTCCAGAAGTTGTAAAATTATATTCAAGAAATACTCAAGTTGAACTATCTGAAAAACAATATAAATTAATGGGAAATCAATTTAGAACTAAAATTGATGAAGATGGCTCAGAAAATTTTGATACTGAAAATACAAGAATATTAACTAAGGAAGGAACTAATGATGTTAGTATTCCTAAAAATATTATTTTACACGAAAATAATTCAAAAGTTTATGGTATTCCATTAAAATATTTAGGAGCAGATTTCTTAGAAGCAGCCTCATTACCAGTATTTTTATTGGGAAATAGAGAAATGATTATTGAAATTGAATTTCACTCTGATTGTAGAGAATATGCTGTAGATGTTACTGGTGCTGCTCTAACACCAAAACAAATTGAAATCAATGTAGCAAATGCTGAATTAGTCTCAACCCATATTATGTTACCATCAGCAGTAGAAGCACAAGAAATTGCTAACCTTAGAACACAACCAGCACAATATCCACTTCTTGATACTTATTTAATTAAGGGAGTTGTTGATACTTCATCTACATCAATTGGAACAGAAAAAGATGAAACATATAGAATTAATTTCCAGAACCGTGAAGTTCATAATTTGCTTATGGCTAGTGTAGCACCAGTACCATCATCAAAAAGAATAACAGCAAATCAGTTTGCTACAAGTATGGGTGATGAAAAATTACAATTAAAAATAAATGGATTAAACTTGTTTGATAGACCAATAACACAACAACCTTTAATTTATCAACTAACTACTTATTCTGAAGATGGAAGAACACTAAAAGTCCCAAGAACTGCTTGGAGCGTAGATGTTAATACCGAATCAGCTATGAAAGACCCAACTTATAATACTGAATTATATAACGATTATAGAGGAGGATTTCACTATGTAAAGGTGGATTTTTCAAATTCAAATGCTGGGGTTTTTGGCAGTGGAACTATCATGAAAACGGCAGCCGAAATAGATTACCAAATAACACCAAGGACAAATGCTAATCCAAATCAAACTACAAAAAATGATATGTTGTTCTTTGCTACAATATCAAAACTTCTTAGTATTGGGGCAAACGAAGTCAATATCTCATATTAAGTTTAGTTAAATCAATTTTTTTTTAATATTTTATTTTAATATAATGAGTAAAAATAGTCGATATTTTAGTGCATATCCAACTATAAATCCTAGTTATCTTTCTAGTGGTGCTTCAAGAGATGTAAATAATTATACATTTGAAGATATTGTTAGACCAAATCAAAATGCTTTTAAAAGTAATATAACAGTTCAACCTAATATAAATTTTGATGTATTTAAAAATTATAAAAATGATTTAGAACCAATTTCTACTTCTAATTTTAATGTTATTGGTGTTAGTATAGATACTAATATAGTTAATGGTAATGGTTTTCCGATAAATAATAATGATGACATAATATTTTTAGACGTTCTACAAGGTCATAATAAAAGTGATATGATTGTTTCTTATTCAACACCTATTGTAGCTAATAATGTATTTTATAGAAATTATCCAGTAAAAAATAATTTTTGTAATATTAGATTTAGAAATGAAAAAAGTAGTAATGTTCATGTTAGCTATGATATTAGTTTAAGTAAATTCACACAATTTAACCCACCAAGTCAATTGGGAGATAATGTAGAATTTGCTGAAATGAGTAATTTAATTAGAAGTGCTAATGATTTTTATGATGATGTTTCAAGAGAACAATTTGAAAATGCTAAAATTATAAATAGATTCGGTTATTTAAAAGATAATGTAAATTCAACACAGATCATTTCACCAATACTATTAGAAGAAAACACAAGTAATACATTTGCTGAAGTTTTTGGTATTAGTGATAGTGCTAGTGATGTATTTAATATGGATATAAGTGGTGAAACAGATTTATCTAATTTAGGAAGAATAAATAATAGAATAACATTATTAGGAACAAGTAATTCTACAATATCAATAAATAGATATAAATATATTGATACTGTAGATTTATTAGGAAACAATAATACAGGTAATATTTCTATTTATAAAAATGGTACATTAGATGCAGTAGCATATATACCAAAAGGCTTTGCTAATATAAGTAGTGCAATTTATTATATAAATAAGATTGAAGAAGGTGTGCTAAAAGAAGTAAAATTAAATGGTTCAGTAAAAATACAAAATGGTTCAGTTCAAGTAAGATTAGCCCAAGGTTCTAGTATTAAAACAATATGGAGTTCTGGTATTATTAATTCTGATGTAAAAAATGTTTGGAAACCAGATTATAAAATCCCCAGTAATTCAACAATATACGCTATAGTTGAGGATATAGATACAACTATATATGCTAATGAGAGAATAGATATTAGTATGAAGATATTAAAGTATGAATTACAACCAGTGAATTCGCTTAATCCATAATTTTTTTATAGTATTATAATTTAATGATTACAAATTATTTAGATTTAAGAGCAAGATTAAAAGATGATTATTCTTTGTGTATAACTAGAATTGGTAATGTAGAAACTACATCAATATTAGATGATGGTATTTACGACCAACTTTTTACAAACGCTGGTTTTTTTTGTAAAGATAAATCTAAAGAAAATGAAGTTTATACTATTTGGAAAAATAAATATATAAGAGCAATTATGACTTGTGATTTAATGTTAGATGTAGTTACTTGTCCTAGTTTTAATATAGTAGGACAATTATTAAATAATTTAAATACTTGGATACCTACATTAGTTTATCCAGAAGACCCTAGATGGTGGATTGAAAATATAATTAATGAATATGATGGAACTATTGGTATTGTAAGTTATTTTAAAAAAGATATTGAATCACAACTAATGAAGATGGAAAAAATATGGCCTGATTTAAAAATTAAAAATAAATTTGTAGTAATAAAAAGTTTAAATACAATTAGTGGAAACGAACCTGATGAATTTAATGATTGGTTAGAAGTTTATAATGATTTAGAAAAAAGAGTATTAAAAAGAAAAGATATTAAATTATGGTTAGTTTCTTCTGGATGCTATGGTTTGCCTCTATGTAATGCTATTGCTTGTAATAATAAGAAAGCCATATATGTTGGTGGAATATTACAAACTATATTTGGACTTAAAGGGCTTCGTTGGGATGATAGAAAACCAGTAAATCGCTGGTACAATAAGCACTGGAAATATCCCAGCGAGAAGCCAAAAAATGCTGAGCAAGTTGAAGGGTGGTGCTATGGAAAAATTGAATAATATAATTTTGACTAATATATTTTAAAAACTAATACTGTTAGTTAAACAACAGATGAAATATTTTTATTGAATAAAAATAAAATTGATTTTTACAATATTTTTATTTTACTCAATATAAAAACAATCAAGATGCCTACTAAAATTGAATTGATGCAACAATTGAAGGAGTCTCAAAAAGAAGCAAAAGATAATTGGATGGCTGCTTTTACAATGATGAAAAAACTAACAGAATTACAAATTAATTTTAATAGATTAATTGATTTAATTAAGGGCTGTGATAGTGAGCAAAAATTAGACATGTTGAAAGATTTACAACATATAGAAGTAACAATAGAACAAGTAAAGAAATAGGTTTGAAAAAAAAATTTTATAAAAATTTAATAACAAATATGATGACACCACTAATT
>Ga0208162_1000664_pt1 | contig 19013 bp, 29 predicted proteins | sample CB_VirMetaG_4_FD_184539 | JGI IMG/M metagenome (GOLD analysis project Ga0208162, IMG submission 184539) | Freshwater to marine saline gradient viral communities from Chesapeake Bay - CB_1508_1M Viral MetaG (SPAdes) (version 4) | ecosystem: Environmental > Aquatic > Marine > Coastal | place: USA... | reverse complement strand
TACCCACCACACTCTACATCATCTTTGATTGCCACCCTGTAATGTTGGTCAAACCTACGATACGATTCAGGATAACCCCTGACTTTATTTTGCTTGTTAAATAACTCCAATGCCTTATCGTAAGTAAGGTCTGTTACTTTATGGTCGGATATTCTTTCCATAATTGTTCTCCTTAAAAAATTAATAGTATCCCCTGCCGACATGTCGGCAAATCCTAGTTTTTTACAGAAACTAGGAAAACTGTTAAGGTAAAAAATGAAAGTGTGATAGGTTTCTGTTTACCCTCGCAACCTACCTACTTCTTACGAGCAATGAGTTTTTCTACCTCGTCCTTGAATTGACTTGGTGTGGTAAATTTTTTAGATACATTAATACAACCCCCTTTTGTATCCTGTATCTGTTTATCTTTAGGCACATACTTGTACCCCCTGTAAATCATACTATCTATTTTCATAACATTAAATCCTTCCATAGCTTACACCATAATAGAATCTAAATACCACATTGGAGGTCGTCTGCCCCAATCCCATGATAAGTAATCTTTATCGTACATAATATAGTTACGATATGCCCTTGCATAGTTTTTATGCTTGTACTCATCAGGCATACATTGTGGTGGCTCGGTGAAGTTCCCATTTGGTAAATGATAAGGTGGTTTCTTCAACGGCTCATGTAAATCCAAAAAAGTCTTATGGTGCTTACCTCTACGATAATAAAACTCTCGACCTAATGCAACAAATAATAGATAAGAGAAACGATAATTACCTGTACTACTTCTAGCCCATATACATACAGGATGATTGACATGAGCGATTTTATACAGTCGCTGGTCGACTGCTTTGTCATTGTCAACCTCATCACATTTTCTATGTGCTGTACATAATATCTGACCTTGTTCCAATACCATCTTACTTGCTAACTTATCAGGCATAGCCCTTGCAATATTCGTTACTGCTTTGAATCTAGCAAATTTATTCCAAGCATCCTTGTACATTTCAGTAATAAACATATTCATGCCACTTCCCTCGCTTTCTGTATTTTTCTAGCTTTCTGCATCATCTTGATACAGTATGGGTTTGTCGTTGTATTTGAATTGATACTATTGATTTGCGTCATCTTACCTTGACCAATTGTTGTATGTACATGCTCATTCAATTCCTCAATAGTTCTCACCCCATCATGTAACCAATAAGAATTGTTATCGAATGGTTTAGTTATCGTCTTTCTGTACTGATTGATATGCTTATCTGAATAACACCCACCACATACAATGTCACCAACTTGCATCTCTCTACCTTTTTGAATCTCGTTGATAACTTTTACATCATGTAGTTTATCGGAATAACACACTCGACACTCAATACATTTACCCTCACAGTTGATGTTGTTTGCCGACTTGTCGGCACTCTTTGGAAATACATTGAACACCCCATGAAAATTTCTAGGTGGTTTACTCATAGGTACACCCACAACAGGGTTTGAGTATATCAATAGAAGATTGCTAGGAAGTTCCTTGAGTTGTGCTTTTACTCTATTAACAATCTCGGCTCGTTTAGTCCATAAAGTATAGGTAGTATTCGGATTGTTTTTTGCAATCGTCACACAATTAATAAAAGAATAGTCGTTCTCAATTTCACCATGCGAATGGAATCTTACAAAGTTAGCATTGAGATATTTTAATTTGTTGTTTGGCTTGGGTGTATACCCTGACCACTTGTGCCGACCTGTCGGCTTGAATGTAATAATATTCATTTGTTTTACCTTAAATAGTTAAAAAAGTGTGGAGTCTAAAAAACTGCATGGAATAATTAACATTAGTCATGCAACCCATCATTTTCTAAACCCCACTTGTTCCTGTTGATGTTTAGTATATGTATAGCTTACCAAAGAAATTACACTTTGTCAATCTTTCTCACCTGCCGACTTGTCGGCTAGGTATATTTTTCTACCCACATACCCAAGAATCAAAGCAAAGGATATAAAAAGATTTAAGCCTAATTCATTTTGCGTCAAGATGTCATAACTTGCTAGTGCCATAACCCCATACGCATACATCATTAAAAATAAAATAAAAAACATATTACCCCCCAAAAGTTAAAGTTACGCATATAACAAACCAAATGCATGGTATCGCTACAATGCTACCTAGAAAATACAGGGCTAGTTCTTTACAACTAACCCCTTCAAAAATTTCAAATAAATCTTTCACATGTACCCCCTATATTTTTTCTTGGTTAAGTCATGGTTAAGTGACGTTGTATTGTTTCTCAATGTAACACCTAGCCCAATATAAGATGGTGTGTTGTATTTTGGAAATATAGTTCCTCGTACTTGTTTCCACATCTGTGGAGTGAATCGTTTTGTTTTAATCATCATTTTTACCTTGTAAGTTATTGCCGACATGTCGGCAGTTGAAAAATTGGGAGTTGCTTTTCCCACTCATTAATTACAGTCTATCATAGAAATTACACTTTGTCAATATTTCAAGGGTGTGCCGACATGTCGGCAAGTCTGTTCCTGAAGTGTAAAAAAGTGGAACAAAGGGTGGAACAGATTCGACCAATAAAATCAAGTAGTTAGGTGTTTTTGTTCTCGGAGTGTAATTTTTTGGAACAAGGTTGGAACAGCCGAAACCCTGATGAATAAAGGGATACGAGGGATTTGGGGTGCTATTTTTGTGATTTTTGAAAAAATAATGAGAGGAGTTATTAAAACAAGCAAAAAAGCACGAAAAAAGAGAAAAAAACAAAAAAAGAAAAGAATTTTCGTAGTATATAAAAATAGGTCTTTATTATTTTTTAATAATATATAATATAACAGGGTTTTGCCTTTGGTTTTGCCTTTAAAATCAGATATTTAGGTCTGTTCCAAGTCTGTTCCAAAAAATTACACTCTAGGAACAAGCAGGGGTAACTCATTGATTTTAAAAACTTATTTTGTTCCACCCCTGTTCCAAAAAATTACACTCTAGGAACAGAGCTTTTTCTTACTAGCTTCTACTTACTAGCTTCTACTTACTAGCTTCATACTAGCTTCAAAAACGATAAAACCGATAGACGTAAAAAAACCCCAGATTTCTCTGGGGTTAGGTGGGAGTTTTAAAATGGTAGTGCTGTTACTTAGTATTTAATAACTTTATTATTGAGTCGATAGATTTAATTAATTCTGGTTTTATTTTCTTTAAACTATCTTTAGTCTCAAAATGATTATTTCTGTTATCATCACTTTTAGATAAGACGGTATTTCTTACCGTAGTTAATTGTTTAGAAATTTTCTCAGCATCAATAACATTAGTTACTTGAATGTCATATGCTTTATTCATAACTCTTTTAACCATATTATCAGGCTTAGTCATTACCAGACCTTCAGCGACACCCTTAGCCCTAGTTGCTTTTAAAAATGGTGTTAATGCTTTAACTACTCTATCTTTTTTATTGCTGTTATATAGACCAGCAATGGCTCTTTTAGATAGTTTATCTGTTATAGCTTTATATTGCTCTTTAGATATCAAATCATTATTTTCTAATTGAAATGCTAATGCACTATAACAAATGTCTTGATACATTAACCCTTTATTTTCAATAGCCCCTTTAGGGTTAGCAAGTAACTTATCAGCGTCTAGCTTAGATGGTATAAGCTTTTTAAGTTTATCGGCTGTACTGTTTATATAGTTTTTAGTGATAACTGAAGCAATGTTATTTTTAGAAACTATCTCACCAATATCCTTAGTTATGGCTGAAGTATCAATAGAATCATATAACTGTTCTATTGTTGATTTATTGTTAGGGTTTACACCTAAAGCATTTAATATATCGTTCATAATTTACCTCTATAAGTTAGTGCCGACGTGTCGGCAGGTTTAAAAATGTTAGGAATTATTCCTAACTCTTGTAACCATTATTACACTTTTAAACTTAAATGTCAACATTCTGTAAAGCCCCATTTATAGGGGGTTACAAGGCATTTGCCGATTCGTCGGCAGATAGTACCTAGTTATGTGAGTGAGTACTCACTAACCTTAATATGGGGGGGTATACCTAGCCCACCCATACCCCATCCCCCCTTTTGGTGTGTGTCATGCTGTCGCACGCATACATATTATTCTGCACAAATAATTAAACACATTTTGAAACTAGAGATAATACACTTTCCCAGAAACCCCCCCGTCACTTTTTTTGGTTCCATACCCACCCCACATATGGTATTCTGTAAAAATGAAGACGTATGCACCTATATTTTTTATACCCGCTATATTCTGGGCTGTGATTTATTTTACCTATTCACATGCTTGGAAGCTGGACGATCTAGACCCTTATAAAAGGTGCGAAGAAATATATCACCTAGCAGTAACCTTTGCGGATATAAGAAACCATGACCTAATACCATCGGTAAAAACAAATAGGATGCTCACCCCATTTGAGCAAGACGTACTTCACGAAGTAGACAGAAGAGTGGTAGAATTAATGCATCTAAAATATAATAAACCAGAAAAGTACGAAGGGATGTTAGAGAACCCCAATGCTATTGGTTTACAAATCTATGACGAATGCTTAATAGACGAAGGTATCTACGAGTAAAAAATAAAATAGAGCGATTCCTAGAATTAGGGTTTGTTTTCCATATGTTTCTTTGTGGAGTAGCAGCTATCATAATATTTTTCTCTTTGCCTTTTTTAACATTATATTTTATACTTCGACTTATAAGTGGATAATTACTTGGGATAACCCATGCCGATATTGGAGACAGAAGGAAGTGTGCATATACCACATGTAGATGTGGGTTTTTCATCAAAAGAATATAGTGAAGTTTTAGATAGAGGTCAGAATATAGTTTCTGATTTTGAAGAGGCGTGCAAAAAACATTACTTAGGCTCTATGAGTGGAGTAGAAGTAGCTAATACTATAAAAGAAAAAAGTAGCCCACTAGATGACCCAGAAGAAATACGAACCTTTGTTGTAAATAAATTACTACTTGAAGCTGATACAGGAGATAGTCGCAATAGACTACGCGCATTAGAACTGCTAGGTAAAGTTGGGGAAGTTGGACTCTTTGTTGAGAAAAAAGAAGTTGTTCATAAAAACTATCAGGAAGAAGAAGTGGATCGACTACTTGAGCAAAAAATTAAAGAACTTATGCATGAGAAAACTGTTGAAGCGCAAGTGTTAGAACTTGAAGAAGAAGCAGAAGATATTTCTGATGCTGAATTTACTGAAGAAGTTAGGGAGACTACTGAAGATTAATGGATAATATCGAAGATATTGATTTAGATAGCGTAAAGTCTCTCCCCCTAAAAGAAAAAATAGCCCTTCTTGACCTGTTTAATAATCGAAGCAAGGTTAAATCAAAGACAGGATTCTTATCTTTCGTAAAACAAATGTGGCCCGAATTTATTTCAGGTCGCCATCATGCAAAAATAGCTAAAGCATTTGAGCGGGTAGCGGAAGGAGAGACAAAAAGACTCATAATTAACATGCCACCACGACATACAAAGAGTGAATTTGCTTCTTATTTATTACCAGCATGGTTTTTAGGGCGTTTTCCTCGTAAAAAAGTAATTCAAACTTCGCACACCGCAGAATTAGCAGTAGGTTTTGGTAGAAAAGTAAGAAACTTGGTAGGTGGTGAAGCGTTTGCAGGCATATTTGATGGGGTACAACTACAAGCAGACTCAAAAGCAGCGGGTAGATGGAGTACAAATCACGGTGGAGAGTACTTCGCGATAGGTGTAGGTGGTGCTGTAACAGGTAAAGGTGCTGATTTGTTAATTATTGACGACCCACACTCGGAACAAGAAGCAGTAATTGCTGAAACAAACCCTGAAGTTTATGATAAAGTATATGATTGGTACACATCAGGCCCAAGACAGAGACTTCAGCCAGGGGGAGCTATTGTCATTGTAATGACAAGGTGGTCAAAACGTGATTTAACAGGCCAAGTTATTAAAGCAAGTGCGCAAAGAGGTGGGGATGAGTGGGAGGTTATTGAGTTCCCTGCAATTATGCCATCAAACAAACCTTTGTGGCCTGAATTTTGGAGTAAAGAAGAATTAACAGCACTAAAAACACAACTTCCACTATCAAAATGGCAAGCACAGTATCAACAAGCACCAACTTCTGAAGAAGGGGCGTTAATTAAACGCGATTGGTGGAACTTATGGGAAAGTGATAGCCCACCACCTTGTGAATTTGTGATTCAATCGTGGGATACAGCATTTTTAAAGACAAATAGAGCAGACTATTCTGCTTGTACGACTTGGGGGGTGTTTTACCACACTGATGAAGACACAGGAAAGCAAACATCAAACATAATTTTACTTGATGCGTATAGAAAACGTATGGAATTTCCAGAATTAAAAGAAACAACTTATAATATGTATCAAGAATGGAAACCCGATGCGTTAATTGTAGAGGCAAAAGCTGCAGGTGCGCCACTTGTATTTGAGTTAAGAGCGATGGGGGTTCCAGTATCCGAGTTTACACCAAGTAGAGGAAATGATAAGATTGCGAGAGTAAACGCAGTAACAGATATTTTTGCATCGGGTATTGTTTGGGCGCCCCCAAGTAGGTGGGCAGAAGAAGTGGTAGAAGAAATCGCAGCTTTCCCTGCAGGTGACCATGATGACTATGTAGATTCAACAACACAAGCTCTACTTCGTTTTAGACAAGGTGGGTTTGTGAGATTATATTCAGACGAGGAAGATGAAGAAATACCTTGGTATAAAAAACGTAAAGCCGCATACTATTAGGAGGAAAAATGAGTGATTTAAATGAGTTTTTTGAGTACAATAAAAAAGTAGCAGAAAGAATGATTAATGTTATGGAGTTAGATTTTCAACTTCACCAATCGTTAATTAAAAAGTTAGCTCAAAGAGATGAGGTAATCCAAAAGCTGACAAAAAAGATTGAAGCACTAGAGGGCATTGAAGCAAAGAAAGCTAAATTAGCTGCACCTCTCACCCTAGACGAAGGATAAATTATGGCTATAGATAAAGCAATAGGTATCGAAGTAACTAAAATAGAACCTACAGAAGAAATAGAAGTAGAAGAAGAACAGGATAATTCTATTGAAATAGAAATGAATGACGATGGTAGCGTTGAAGTTACTATCGACAAAACAACAGACCCTGTATTTGAAGGTGACTTTAGCCAAAACCTTGCTGATAATCTAGACATAGATCAACTTAACCAAATCTCTGACGACTTAGTTGGAATGTTTGAAGCAGATAATGAATCATTAAGTGAGTGGAAACAAACTTATGAGGATGGATTAGAACTTCTTGGTTTAAACATAGAAGAAAGAACTGAACCTTGGGATGGTGCATGTGGTGTGTTTCACCCATTATTATCTGAAGCAGTTGTGCGTTTTCAATCTGAAGCAATAACAGAAACATTCCCCGCTGCTGGCCCAGTTAAAACAACTATTATTGGAAAACAAACAAAACAAAAAGAAGAAATTTCAGGTCGAGTTAGAGATGATATGAATTATCGTCTAACAGAACAGATGACAGAATACAGACCAGAGCATGAGAGAATGCTTTGGAACTTAGCAATTGCAGGTTCTGCATTTAAGAAAATTTATTTTGATCCAGCTATGGGTAGACAGACAGCACAGTTTATTCCAGCAGAAGATTTAATTGTAGCTTATGGTTCTTCAGATATAACAACAGCTCCACGTGTGACACACGTTATGAGAAAAACTGAAAATGAAATAAAGTTTTTACAGGTTAATAATTTTTATTCCTCTGTTGATTTAGGTGATCCAGGTTTTATGCGTACATCTATACAGAAGAAAAAAGATGAAGTTGAAGGTGTAGATATATCTGAAGATGATAGATATGAATTATTAGAGATGCATGTAGAATATGATTTAGGTGAAGACCCGAATCAAATTGCATTACCTTATGTGATTACTATTGAGCGTAATTCTTTACAAGTACTTTCTATTTATCGTAACTGGAAAGAGGACGATGAGTTAAGACGCAAACGTAATCACTTTGTACATTATACTTATATACCAGGATTTGGATTTTATGGATTTGGACTCATTCATTTACTTGGCGGGCATGCTAAGTCTAGCACTTCTTTACTTCGACAGTTAGTTGATGCAGGAACATTAAATAATTTACCAGGTGGGTTAAAAACTAGAGGCCTTCGTATTAAAGGTGACGATACTCCGATAATGCCAGGAGAGTTTAGGGACGTAGATGTTCCAGGTGGAAAAATCCTTGATAATATCACATTCCTCCCGTACAAGGAGCCATCACAAACTCTTTTGGCTCTTTTCCAAAATATTGTTGACCAAGGAAGAAGTATGGCAGCAATCTCTGATTTCAAATCAGTAGATTTAAATAGTGAAGCGCCTGTAGGAACAACCCTTGCAATACTAGAGAGAATGTTAAAAGTTATGAGTGCTGTGCAAGCTCGTATGCATAACACCATGAAGATGGAGTTTAAACTCTTAAAAAATATAATCGCAGATCACACATCAGAGGAGTATGAATATGACGCAGATGATGAAGCAATCAAACGTGAAGACTATGAGTCAGTTGAGGTTATTCCAGTTAGCGACCCTAACGCTTCAACTATGTCAATGCGTGTGGTTCAATATCAAGCTGCGCTACAGTTAGCACAACAAGCTCCACAATTATATGATTTACCATTACTCCATCAGCAGATGCTACAAACACTAGGTATTAAAGATGCTCAAAAACTTGTACCTACTGTTGACGATATGGAACCAAAAGACCCAGTATCTGAAAATATGGCATTAATGACGGGTAAACCTGTACGTGCTTTCTTATATCAAGACCATCAAGCACATATACAGACACATATGACAGCCGCTCAAAACCCACAAATACAGCAGTTAATAGGTCAGAGTCCTATGGCAAACGCCATACAAGGGGCGTTATCTGCGCATATTGCTGAACATGTGGCTATGCAGTATAGAGCGGAAGTTGAGAAACAAATGGGTGCAGAGTTACCACAACCGAATGCTAAGATGCCGCAAGATTTAGAGTTTGAAGTATCTAAACTTATGGCTCAAGCATCACAGCAAGTACTACAACAGTCACAAGCTCAAGTTGCACAGCAACAAGCGCAACAAAAAGCACAAGACCCAATAGTACAAATGCAGCAACAAGAACTTGCATTAAAGCAAGGCGAGTTACAACGTAAGATACAGAAAGACCAAACTGACGCTAGATTGGAAGAAGAAAAGATTAGGTCTGATGCAAATATTGAAGGGGCTAAACTTGGTGTTGAGTTAGCTAAACAAGAAAAAGAACTAACGGAGAAACAAAAAGTAGAAGGGATTAAGTTAGGTCTACAAATATCAAAAGGAGAGTAAATGAGTTCTATTGAGGAGGAATTTAAAAAGGAAGTGCGAAGAATTATGAATGATTACGCTGACAATGTTTCGACAGGCAGCGCACAGGATTTTCCACAATATCGGCATCTTGTGGGAGTGATAGAAGGGTTAGCAATAGCTGAGAGGGCCTTTCTTGATTTAATTGATGCTGCAAACAAAAGTGAGGACATTCCATGACAGATACAAATGTTAAAAAAGTTCCTGAAAAGGAAAAAGATGATAAACGAGCAAATCGTTTACCAAAACCAGCAGGTTATAAAATGTTGGTTGCTCTACCTAAAATTGAAGAAAAAACAGCAGGTGGTATTATCAAAGCTTCTAGCACTCTTGAGAGAGAAGCTACTGCCGCTAATGTTGGATTCGTTTTAGGACTTGGCCCAGACGCTTATAAAGATAAAGAAAAATTTCCAAATGGCCCTTGGTGTAAAGATGGTGATTGGGTAATTATGCGTTCTTATTCTGGGACTCGTATGACAATAGACGGAGAAGAGTTTCGTATGTTAAATGATGATGCCATAGAGGGTACAGTACTAGACCCTAAAGGCCTTTTAAATGTATAAGGAGGGAATATGGCAGAAGAAATAAAAAACGAAAATGTTGAATCTGAAAATCAAGAGGTTGAATTTGAAATAGAAGATGACATGCCTGAAGAGGATAGAAAAGTCCTCGATAAAGACAAAGAAACATCTAACGAAAAACAAAAAACAGAATCTGAAGAAAAAAATCCAGATGAGTTAGATAAATATAGTGAAAGCGTTCAGAAACGTATAAATAAGCTAAAGCGTGAATACCATGACGAAAGAAGAGCTAAAGAATCTAAAGAAAGAGAAGCTATTGAAGCTTTTCGTTATGCTGAAGCGTTAAAAAAAGAGAATGAAAAATTAAAGAAAAACCTTTCAACAGGTGAAGATACTTTAATTAAAGAAGCTCAAGATAAAGCTGAATTAGCGTTATCTGAAAGTAAAGCTAGATTTAAAAAAGCATATGAAGATAATGATCCAGAAGCTATGGCTGAAGCACAAGCTTCTATTTCAAATGCAACTGCGTTGAAACACAAATGGGAAAGCTACACCCCACAGTACAGAATGAAAGAAAGTACTTTACAAACGCAGCAAAATCAATATAATCAAGGAAATGGGCAGAATGTTCCTGCACCTGACCCGAAACATGTACAACTTACTCAAGATTGGGTAGCAAAAAATACATGGTTTGGTAGTGATTCAATCATGACTGGAACAGCCCAAGGTCTACATCAAGACGCAGTTGATGCTAAGAAATTAGTCTCTGGAAGTGAGGAATACTGGGCTTATATAGACCAAAATATGCGGAACTTGTTTCCCGACAAATTTGAAGATGTTAGTGTTGAAGGAAAAGAAGGCGACTCAGATTTGATAGAGCAAGCTCCCAAAACCAAAATTACGCCAAATAATGTAGTAGCACCTGTTAAGCGTAACCCGTCTTCTAAAAAAATTACGTTAACCGCAACTCAAGTTAGCCTAGCTAAAAAATTAGGTGTTCCTTTAGAGGAATATGCAAAACAAGTTGCCCAACTTAATAGATAAAGGAGATGCACATGACACAGTCAAAAATACGTTCTAGCAGAGAGCTAAATACAAGAGATAAAACAGAGAGAGTTAAAAGCTGGGTTCCACCACAGCAACTACCAGACCCGAAGCCTCAAAATGGATTTCGATTCCGTTGGGTAAGAGTTTCATTATTAGGGCAGAAGGATGATAGAAACATGTCAATAAAATTGCGTGAAGGTTGGGTTCCAGTTAAAGCAGAAGAACATCCAGAAATTGTTACTGAGTATGGTTTTAGTGGCAATAAAAGTGGAAACATTGAATCTGGTGGTCTGATTCTCTGCAAAATACCGACTGAAACTGCTGAGAGTAGGAATAAGTATTATGAAAACCAAAACTCACAACAGATGCAGGCGGTAGATAATAATTTCATGCGGGATAACAATCCTCGTATGCCACTATTTAGTGACAAACGTTCGACTGTTTCTCGTGGTAACGGTTAAATTTTGATTTTAGGAGTTTATTATGGCTTATCCAACTGTTGATGCTCCATACGGTTTAGTCCCAATTAATTTAATTGGTGGCACTCCATATGCGGGTTCTACAAGGCAGATGAAGATTGCTTCTAACTACAATACTAATATATTTAACGGTGATGTCGTAACTCGACTCGCTGATGGTACTGTAGCTAAAGAAGCAGGCACTTCAACTGTCGCCACTACAGGTGTAATAGGTGTTTTTGTAGGTTGTTCTTACACTGACCCAAACACAAACCAAAAAGTATTCAAGCAATACTACCCAGCTAGTACAGTCGCTTCTGACATTCAGGCTTATGTGGTTGATGACCCAAATGCTTTGTTTAAAGTTGCTGTTGTATCTTCTGGTACAACTATTGCAGGAACTGCTTATGGTTCAATCGGAAGCAATGCAGCATTAGTACAAAATGCAGGTGACACACAGAATGGTAATTCTAAAGTTGCTATTAATGGTATTGCTACTACAAATTCTTTACCAGTAAGGATTGTTGACGTAGTTGAAGAGACTACTGATGCATCTGGTAATCACACAGAAGTAATCGTTAAGTTTAATGTCCCTTATAACAATAGTGGTACTATGGAAGGTGGACATGCTTATAACGTTGCTACTGGTTTATAATTAAAGGAGTATAAATAATGGCTATATCACGCGCACAATTATTAAAGGAACTCCTACCAGGTTTGAATGCCTTATTTGGTTTGGAGTATCAAAAATATGGTGAAGAGCATAAAGAAATCTTTGACCAAGAATCTTCAGAAAGAAGTTTTGAGGAAGAAGTAAAGCTCTCAGGTTTTAGTGCAGCGCCAGTTAAAGACGAAGGTGCAGCAATATCTTATGACAATGCTCAAGAAGCATGGTCTGCTAGATACAACCATGAGACAATTGCTCTTGGATTTTCAATTACAGAAGAAGCTATGGAAGACAATCTGTATGACAGCTTATCAAGCAGATACACTAAAGCTCTTGCTAGAGCAATGGCGTATACAAAGCAAGTTAAAGCTGCTGCAGTTCTTAACAATGGCTTCAATAGTAGCTACGCTGGTGGTGATGGCGTTGAGTTATTCTCTACAGCTCACCCACTTGTTTCTGGTGGTACAAACTCAAACGAGCCTTCAACTAACGTTGACTTGAATGAGACTTCACTAGAAGCTGCTATTATTCAGATTGCTGGTTGGACAGATGAGAGAGGTTTATTAATCGCATCTAGACCACTTAAGATGGTTGTTCCACCTGCTCTACAGTTTGTTGCTACAAGACTCTTAGAGACTGAGCTTAGAACTGCTACAGCAGACAATGACATCAACGCAATTAGATCAATGGGCGCTATTCCTCAAGGTTACACTGTGAATCACTTCTTAACAGATACTGATGCATGGTTCTTGAAGACTGATGTTCCTAACGGTATGAAGCATTTTGTTAGAACTCCAATGCAAACAAGCATGGACGGAGACTTCGACACAGGTAATGCTAGATACAAAGCTCGTGAAAGATACAGCTTCGGCTGGTCTGACCCATTAGGTATGTGGGGTTCACAAGGAGCATAACTGTAACTGGGGGTCTTGATTGACCCCCCTCTTTTTTGGAGTTTATTATGTGGAATACACCAGAATATACTGAAATGAGATTTGGTTTCGAAGTTACAATGTACATTGCTAACAAGTAAAAGGCCTCCTAGGGATTAAAGGGGGGCTTGTCCCTCCTCCCTTTTTATAGGATTTCGGGGTTCTTTATTTTTTACTCTCACTTCCATTTTGTTTTATAAAGGGCCTTGTCTAGGGCTACCTAACACAGTAGCCCTTGCATTTATTATTAATAAGTGTTGTAATTAGTTATATAAGTTCTAGGAAAAAATAATCTTTACTAACTGACCTAGCAGACGTTGCAGAGATAGTAAAGAAAACCCTTCTGCAAAAGGAAATAAAATGGCAAATACTACTTTTTCAGGGCCAGTTAAAGCTGGAACAATTAAAGATACTACAGGTTCTACTGTAGGAACAGACGTAGCAAACGTAGGTTCAGTCGTAATGACACAAGCAGCTAACGTTGTTTTTGGTGATGATGGTACAACTACTACAATCGCTACTTTACCTGCAAACTCACAGATTATAGAAATATACGTTGATGTTACTACTGCATTTGATGCAGGTACTACTAACACTTTAGACTTAGGTGATGGCTCAACAGCAGATCAATTTGCTGATGCGTTAGCTCTTGGTTCAGTTGCTAGAGTATTAGCAACTTCTGATGTTTCTCAAATTACTAACTTAATTGATATTGGAGCTTCAGACGTACAAGTTGTAGCTACTTATAACCAGACAGGAACTGCTGCTACAGCAGGTGCTGCTACTGTTACTGTAGTTTACGTACAGAACAATAACTTATCGTAAGGAGTGACTCATGGCAATGTCTGATGTAATTGCTGTTACTAGGACTACCGATGGGACATTCGTGAGTGGACGAACCAGGGTTAAGCAGTTAGTAGTACATACTTCTGCAGCTGGTTCCCCTCAAGTTGTTTTAAAAGACGGTGGAGCTAGTGGCACAGAAAAATTAAACCTTACATACACTACAGGCGACATACATTCGTTGAATATTCCTGAAAATGGAATATTGTTTGAGACAGATGTATATTTAGATTTAACTGCCTGTGATGGTGTAACGATCTTCCACGGGTAGAGATATGGCTGTTGTTTCTTCTATTTCACGAGTAAGAACTTCAGAACCCTTTGAGCTACAAGTTGCTAGAGGGCAGATATCTTATCATGAAACTATTTTTAAGTTCGGTTACAATTCTGCTGTTGGTAATACTAAAGAAACTATTTGGGAACAAGGTGGGTTGTATGCTTATCCACCCTCTGCTTCAGTAATGACGGTATCTAGTAGTAATGTAAATGACACTTCTGCTGGTACAGGTGCAAGGACTGTAGAAATATTTGGTTTGGATGCAGACTATAATGAGATTAATGAAATAGTTACTCTAAATGGTCAAACTGCTGTAAATACAACAAAATCATATATAAGAATTAATCGTGGTCTTGTTCGTAGTGCAGGTAGTGGTGGTGCAAATGCAGGTATACTCTACGCAGGTACAGGCACAGTTACTTCAGGTGTTCCAGCTAATATTTACCTTACCATAAATGGCGATGGTGATAACCAAACATTGATGGCTCTTTGGACAGTCCCCGCAGGGTACACAGGTTTTCTTACAAAGATGTCTTTATCTACAGGAACTTCAACAAACACTCCCGCTGTTCTAAACGCTAGTCTCGTTGCTAGACCTTTTGAAGAAGTTTTTCAGATAAAAGAAAGATTTACTTTAACAGATGGTGCGCATGAACAGTTTTATACTTTTCCATTAAGATTTACAGAAAAAACAGATTTAGAAATGAGAGCGTTTTCATCTTCTGGGTCGGTTAGTTTTAATGTGTCTGCGTCAATGGAATTTGTTTATATAAAGAATGATTCTCAGAGTTAATTATGGCAGCTAAACGATTAAATAAAAAGAAGATGCCTTGCAATAGGCCAAGACGTACTCCAAACCATCCAAAAAAATCCCACGTTGTAAAATCATGTTTTAGAAAAAACGGTAAAAAAGTAGAGAAAATTATTCGTTTTGGGCAACAAGGGAAGGTAGTTGGAACCTTATCAGGTACTGCGGGTAAACGTAAAAAAGGTGAATCTAAACGTATGACATCCAAACGTAAATCTTTCGTATCAAGACACGGAAAAAATATTAGAAAAGGTAAGGAGTCAGGAGCTTGGTGGGCAAATAAATATAAATGGAAAAATGGAGGTCTAGTTAAGTAATGGACGATCTAAAAACAATGGCTGATGGATCAGCAGTAACACTAGGATTAGGAACTTTTATGAATTATGTGAATCTCCCTTTAATTATCCAAATACTTACAATAGCATGGTTAGTTCTCAGAATATGGGAATCTGCTACTGTACGTAGATGGTTTAAAAAAGATACAAGTGAAGATTTCGTAATGGGTGATGTACCTAATACAGAAGAAGCAGTAATAACTCAATCAAAAAAGACACGTAAAAAGAAAGGCGGTAAATAAAATGGCAGGATTTTCAGCAGCATTTAAAGCGTTAAAACTAGGTAAAAATGCATTGGATAAAATTAAAAAACATCCAAAATTTACAGAATTTAAAAAGTTTTTAACTGATAAAGCTAGAGGTTATGACAGTAGAGCTTTAGCTAGAGAAGATGGTTTACCACCTGGGTTTGGTGTAGCTAAAAATAGAGCTAAAAAACTACTTAAAGGTACAGCGGTAGTGGGCGGTACAGGTGCAGGAGCGATTGGAGTTTCTTCAACTATTAATAGGTCAAAAGAAGCTAAAAACAAAAAGATATTAGATGCTGCAAGAGAAAAAGTATCTTATGTTGGTAGCGGAAAATCTGAAAGAGGTATAAATCTAATGGGTAAGAAAAAAGCTGAAGATAAGAAAAAAACAACAACTAAAGCTAAAGCTCCTAAGAAAGTAACTCCAAAGTTTAAGTATGAGTCTTCATCTCAAACTAAAGATGACAAAAAGAAGAAGAGAAAATATGATTCTCTTCCAAAAGGTATGAGCGCTCGTTTAGCTTATGGCGGTGGTATGATGAAGAAAAAAATGGCTTACGGCGGTAAAGTCAAAAAAAGATACGTATAAGGAGGTATTATGGCTTTAATGGGTTTATTAGGCTTGGCGAAAAAGAAGAAAAAAAAGCTCCCAATGGGTGGCCTTCTTGGAGTAGCAGGTAAATTCTTAAAGAAAAAAGAAGGAGGTGCTTTAAAACCTGTTCCACCAGATAACAAAGGTCTTGCTAAATTACCAACAGAAGTACGTAATAATATGGGTTTTGCTAAGACTGGCGGCCACGTTAAAATGAAAAAAGGTGGTAAAGTAAAACGCATGTCTTGTCCAGTAGATGGTATGGCAAAACGTGGTAAAACTAGAATTAGAAAGAAAGGAAAATAATATGCTTCCATTAATAGCACTCGGTGGTTTAGGCGCTCTAGGCGCTAAAAAATTATTTAAAAAGAAAAAAGGCACAGAAGTTTCAGGAGGTTTTCTTGGCCCCCAAAAATTTGTAGAAGCTATGAGAAAAAAACAAATGGCTACTACAAATGCGAAAAGTGGTGGTTATATGAAATCTAAAAAGAAAGGTAAAAATCGTAGAGATGGTTGTGCCATGAGAGGTAAGACCAGAGGCCGTATGGTGTAAATGGCAAGACTTAAATTAACTACTGCTGTTCATGAACCTATTATAAAAAAGACATCTCAGAGTTGTCGTAATCCAAAGATGGGTTCAATGAACAAAAGTAAAAAACGAAGCTTTAAAAGATATAGGGGGCAAGGGAGATGAAGAGTGAGTTTAAAGATTTTATTGGTATTTTTGAAAATGTTGTGTCTGAAGAATGTTGTAATAAATTTATAGATTATTTTAAAGGGTGGCAATCTTTAAACAGAACAACAAATAGACAAGATTCAGATGGGCATCCTAGACATGATAAAGATGATGAACAATTTTTTCTAGCTGAAAATTACCGAGATAAGCTATTAGTTTCACAGTCTTCTATTGGCATGTTTGGAGAGTACCATGATATGTTTGATGATTGTTTTAGAAGTTATGTTAATTTTTATTCTAGATTAATGGATGTCCCTTTGTATGTTTATTATGGAAAAATACAAAAAACTGTACCAGGTGGTGGGTATCACATTTGGCATTGTGAACGTGAAAATTTAAAAACAAGTTCTAGGGCGTTAGCATTTATGTTGTATCTAAATGATGTAGAAGAAGGTGGAGAAACTGAATTTTTATATCAAAAGATGCGTGTTAAACCGACAAAAGGCACAATATTAATATGGCCTGCTGATTGGACACATACACATAGAGGTAATCCTCCGCTTAGTGGGGATAAATATATTTATACAGGGTGGATGGAACACACCCCAGGATAGAGGTAAGTAATTATGATGAAATGTCGAGGTATGGGTAAAACCAGAAAGATGAAAAAAGGTGGTACTGTCAAAGATGCTTGCTATCACAAAGTAAAAGCTAGCTATAAAGTTTTTCCTAGTGCCTATGCTTCAGGTGCTATTGCTAAATGTAGAAAGAAAAAAGGTAAGTAGTGGCAGTTCGTAAAACGAAGAAAGGTCTAGCTTTAAAACGATGGTTTAAAGAAGAGTGGAAAGATGTAAGGACTGGCAAAGCCTGTGGTAGAAAGAAAGGTGAGAAACGTGGAACTCCCTACTGCAGACCTAGTAAAAGAGTATCTAGTAAAACTCCAAAAACATCTGGAGAAATGACAGCCGCTGAAAAGAAATCAAGAATAGCACAAAAGAAAAGACTAGGACAACCAGCAGGTCGTCCACGTAGAGTTGCTTCACTAAGAAGAAGGAAAAAGAAAACATGATGGGGTGGAAAAAATTATGTCGTATTATTATAGAAATGGGGGAGAACATAAAGGAGGAATGTATACGCTCTATAATAATAAGCTATATTCAAATAAAACATAAAATAAGATTAGGTAAAAAGAAGATTAAATACGTTTGTTGTAAAGTTAGGGAGGATAAAACAGATACATCATGCAAGTGCGAGGAAAAGAAAAAGTAGTTTGTAAAAGGTGTGGAGAGATTAAAGAATTAAAAGATTATCCATATCGTAAGGACACAAATAGACATCGTCCATATTGTAAAGAATGTAAGAACAAGGAAGGTCGTGAATGGTATCAGAAAGGATGCAACGCAGAGAAAACTAAGGCTCAAGTGCGTAAGTACAAAAGAGATAATAAAGATAAACTCCGTTGCTCTAGACATAATATCGAAACAAACATCCTTTATAATATGTTGGATAAACAACAGTATACGTGTAAAATATGTGGTATAAAAGGAACTATAGAAACTTTATTTATAGACCATGACCACAGCACAGGTAAAGTAAGAGGTTTACTCTGTCATTACTGTAACACAGGGTTAGGTTTTTTTAAAGATAGTACAAGTAGTTTAAAAAGTGCGATTAAATATTTAAAGGCAAATTATGGCAACTAGTGGAACAGCAACATTCAATCCAGAAATAGTCGAGATTGTAGAAGAAGCATATGAAAGATGTGGACTAGAATTACGTAGTGGATATGATTTAAAAACAGCAAGACGTAGTTTAGATATTATGGCTGCTGAGTGGTCTAATAAAGGTATTAATTTATGGACAGTTGAAGCTGGAACATTATCTTTAACTACAGGCACAGCTACTTATACTTTACCAGCAGATACGATTGATTTATTAGAAACAGTCATTAGAACTGGAAGTGGTTCCAACCAACAAGATTTATCTATTAACCGAATTTCAGTTTCAACCTATGCAACCATACCAAACAAAAACAACCAAGGGAGACCAATACAAATCTATGTCGACAGGCAAGCCACACCAAAAGTTAGCGTCTGGCCAACACCAGACTCATCCACAACCTATACGTTGGCTTATTGGAGGCTTAGAAGAATTGAAGATGCAGGTCGTGCTGGTAGTAATACTTATGATGTGCCTTCACGTTTCATTCCTTGTCTTGTTGCTGGACTTGCTTATCATATCGC
>Ga0208162_1000663_pt1 | contig 19023 bp, 43 predicted proteins | sample CB_VirMetaG_4_FD_184539 | JGI IMG/M metagenome (GOLD analysis project Ga0208162, IMG submission 184539) | Freshwater to marine saline gradient viral communities from Chesapeake Bay - CB_1508_1M Viral MetaG (SPAdes) (version 4) | ecosystem: Environmental > Aquatic > Marine > Coastal | place: USA... | reverse complement strand
GAAAAAAATATTGTTTGTGGTTGAGATAAAGTTGCTGCGAATACTAATCTTTGTTCAAAGAAGGTTACGCAAGAAGGATAACCAGTAGTGTCAGAAAATGCTCCTAATGCAAAATCTGTAGTAGATCCTGTTTCATTTAAGTCTACGATAACAGTTCCAACAACCACAGTAGTAGAGGTAACACTTGTTATTTTTAAATGACCATCTGTAATGTGAAGAAGTCTACCAACATCTGTTGATAAGAAACCTTGATTAGCATTAATACCTGTTGTTGAACTAGCAGTAACAGTTGTAGTTTGACCAACACTTTTATGTGATGGAGTTAAGGTAGTTGTCTCAATATTGTGATCCATGAATGGTCCATTAGAAATTACATCATCAATCAATGTCCAGTTTGTGTGACCTGTTCTGGCTAATTTTTTTACAGGATGATTAGGATGACAAATATACATAACGTCAGCAGATTGTGCGAACTTAATATCAAACAATTCTGCTTCTAAATATGGTGAACTAATTTCATAAGCTGAACCACCAGATAATATTTGACCATTATCTTTATAAAATCTTATGTATTGATTTCCAAACTCAAGTATGTAGGTTTGTACTGTTGAAAATTCAAAAGCAATTAATCTAGTTTTTTTTGTGCTATCTTTTACTTCTGAAACAAATTGTGTACCAGATCTTCTTGCTGCACTACCATGAGGATAGACAATCATGTTTTCTAAAGTTTTACATCCTGTAGGATATTTTTGTAAATCATTTCTACCATCTAATCTTGGGGATAACTCGCCACCTGTAAAGTTCGTTAATTGAACAGCAACTCTAGCCATTTATTAATACCTTGAGTTTATAAAAGTAGAAGAATCAATTATATCTGCTTGACCATTATCTGGATTAGTATTGTAACCTTCAGTAGCATCTACAAATCTTGCTTCTTTTAATTTATCTTGAAATAAATTATACATATTTTGTGTAGTAGGATTAGATGATGTTATTGCATAAGCAATGTCAGCAGCTAATGCAGAAGATATAGTTTCTCTTAATAATTCATCGTATTGATTTGGATCTTCTATTCTTGAAACATATTGTATTTTAACTGTACCATGATTTGCTAAAATTTTTCTACCTTCAACTTTATAATCATAATCATAATTTAAAATTGTAATAACTCTCAAACAATCAGCAGGTAAAGTAAACTGATAACTAAAACCCCATGATGGAGTTTCTGTATCTCTTGCAAGTTCAATTCTTTTAATTAAACAATTCCAAGGATGAGATCTAAATAAACTATCTCTAACTTGTGTGTATCTTGCATTGCAAAGTCTTGCGTTTTTTGAATCTTCTGTAAGTGTTAAGATTGTTGATGCACCAAGTTGGTTTAATGCTCCATTACAAATGTCTACTACTGATGCCATATTACTCCTTTATAATATACTTTCGCCTTATCTGTCTATCTTTTTCTAATGCAAAGATTTCTTCTGTAGTTCTTTCTTCTTTAGCATCAAAACCATAATGGTATTTACCATCATTTTTAAATCTGTCCACCAATACATATCTATAGATATGATCTCCTTTCTTAAAATGTAATACTGTTTTTAAATCTTTTATTTGTTTCATGCACTTTAGGGGGTTTCTACTCTCGCTTCCACCCCCTAAAATTCTATTTATTATGCTTCGTGAGCTTGTACTTCCACAACTTTTGCTTCTTCCATTCTAGTTGCACCGAATGCAGCAGAATAGTAAACTTGAGTTGCGTAGCCTTTGTCAGATCTTTCATCGATTCTAGCAGTAGAGTCTTTACCTACAGCTAATGCAACACCATCTTGTACGAAAGCGATACATTTTCTTTTGCTTGAAGCGATTGCTAGTCTGTTAGACACACAGAAATCAAAGCCAAGGAATGTATTAACATCTCCAGCAGCTAATGCTTTTACTGTGTTGAAGTCACTTGAAGTTACTTCAGTAGTTCCTAATAGATCAGAGATCTGTTTTGGAGATACTACGATGTATCTTTTTAGTGAAGGATCAACGTCAGCAAGATCGATGATTTCTTTTGCTTGTCTTAATTTAGCAACAGTTAAACCAGCAGTTCCAGCTTCAACGATTTTTTGACCAGCAGGTAATGCAACAGCAGTACCACCAGCAACACCTGTGTCAGATGAACCAAGTGCAGCAGTAATGATAGCATCATCCATTGCTCTACCCATTGCATAAGCAGCAGCTTGTGCATAGCTAGAAGTAGGATCTACTAACATTCTTACTTTATCTAAATCGTCTACAAGATCTGCGAACTCATAGTCAACAAGTGAAACTCTTCTTCTTGAGTGAGGAGTATCTGCTTGTGGAGTGTCAGAGTGTCTAGTTGATCTTACAGTTGCAGTTACAGAACCAATTTGGTCGAAGAAAGCATTCTTCCCTGTAACAGACTCAAGTCTCACTTTATCTCTTAAAAGTGATCCTTTTTGTTGTGATAACATTTGTATGTTTGAACTATATTGTTCTACAAATGCTTTTGTTATTTCAGTTGACATATTATGTCTCCTTGATTGTTAAGTTAATGTTAAAACAAAACAGAGACGTTATCAGAAAATCTGGCTTCTCTTGCATTTAAAGTCTGTTAGACTAGAGTCTATTCCTTCTTGTCAGTAAGGTTCTTGCGAATTGTCTTACTTTTGTTAGCCGAATTTTCATTCGGCTTACAAATCCATTTATAATATTCTTCGCAAATTGGCAAGGGATTAGATTTTTGATTTTCTGATCCACTTTCTACAACAATACGAAGTATTTCTAATTTTAATTCTTTATTATCCATTAAGCATTGTTCTTAAAGTAAACACTTGCTGAACTACTTTGTCATGATCTGGGTGACCTTTATTCCAATATGGACCATCCCTATCATTAACAATCTTGCTAATTTCAGCTTCGTAGTCTGTACCTCTGTCAACATTTTCACTTTCAGTACCAATTAATTTATCTTCAGATAAAAGATTAGCAATGTTAGCAAAGCCTTTTATAACATCAGGATGATCTCCAATTCTTGTACCATCTTTAAGTTCTAAATTTAAAATGTCTCCACTCATATTTGCTTTTGCTACAGCTCCTGCTTTCTTAATATTATCTTCATAAGATCTACCCCACTCTTTACGAAGTTCAGCTTCTGCATTTGCTTGTGCAGTTTCTGTATTTACTCTTGCTTGTTGAGCAGAACCTTCCATAGAGTTCTTGTAGTATTCAAGAATACCTTGAGCTTGTTTATTATTTAAACCTAGCTTATGAGCATTATCTGCAAAAGATTTAACTGCGCCTTCATCTAATGGTACAACATCTGATTTAACTTCTAGTTTATATTTATCTGGTGACTCTGGTCTACCTAGCTTTCCATAAACTTCATTCCATTGATCTTCAGTTGAGTTTTCATTTGGTACTGCAACTTTATCTTGACCAATCATTCTAGTTGCGTTGATATAACTTTTTGCTAACGCATCTATCTCTGTAAATTTAGAAATGTTAGGATCGTTTCTAAACTCTTCAGAGATTGTTTCTTTCCAAGATTTAGCAACAGTTGGTTGCTCTGTTGTTGTAGAACTAACCGCTTGTTCTGTTTGTTGAGGAGTGTCTGTAGTAGTTTGTGTTGTCTCTGCTACAGGCACATCAGTTTGTGTTATCTGTTCATTTGACATTTTTATTCTCCTTTTGCAGCATTTGTTTTATAAATAGAAGTACGCTGCGTTGACCTTCCATATATGCACTCTCATGACTATCACCTTTTACATTGGTAGTAGAATGATAATGACATCTTTTTTCTAAATCAGATAAGACTTGTTTGCCTTCTTCTGTATTAAAAATATATTGATAGTTGTCTCTTAATTTTTTTATTATACTTTCCAGCTGTTTATTTGTTTCCATATTATTCCACTTCAGCATTTGCTACAGCTCTAGCTTCTTCTGGTAAAGCCTTTGCTAGTGGTGCTATATCTCCCCCTGCTTGAGCTACTTGTTGTAGCTGTTGCATTTGTTGCATTTGTTGTTGTTGTTGTTGTGCTTGTTGTCTTTCAGCATTTAATTGTGATTGTGGTTTTAATATTTTTTGCGGAACACCCACAATGTCTGCCAAGTGTCTAACTAATTTATCCATATTGATATGATCAAATACTGGAGCAACATTAGCAAGTGATCCCATAATCTCAATAGCTCTCATAATAGATTGTAACTCACTAGACTTTTGTGCTTTAGCTAATGGAGATACATATTCGATTTCTACATCTTTACCTGCTAAAAATTCTGGAGCTTGTCTAAACAAATTCTTTCTTAATATAATTGAAAAACATCTATCGATTAATGGCTTTAATAATTCTGATTGTAGTCTACCTAATACTGGACCAAGTAATCTCATCTTCTCTTCGTTTCTTTGTATTACTTCTGTTGCTGTCATCTGTGGACCATTCTGCATCATTAATTGATTTACATAAAAAGCATTTCTAATTGAGTTTCTTCTTTGCTCTTCCATGTTTAAACCTAGTGGAGTGTTTGCTCCAATGTTTAATGGTTCAATTCTATCTCTAGTTCCTGCTCTGTAAAAATTTAAACCCCCTGGAATTGTTCTTACAGGTAACATAAATCCATCATCTGGAACAAGTAAAGGTGGATCAACTTGTTTCTGTGCAGACTTGATTGTAGTCTTTGACATTTCATTTAACATCTTAACATCTGGTAAAGCTGTCATTGCTGGAGATCTACCATAGATTTCGTGTGATGCTTTTAAGTATCTTGGTACTACAAATGGAAACTCTTTAAATCCAGATACAGATAATTCATCACCAGACTCTGCATCTAAATAAATAGATTCAAATGGCATATTAATTTTATCTTGTTTCTTTGGATTAAAATCAGATCTTGGATAAACCGCATGAAGTATTTCTACTTCTTCGTATGGATCTTTCTTTGCTTTAGTTGCAATGTTAATTGATATGTCGCCAAACTTTTGTATTGCTGCTCTTGCAGATATATGAAACTTTCTAAATACTGTATCAATTCTTCCTTTATCATTTTCAGCAATAAAGATTTCGTTAATGTGTCTTGTAGAAAATTTTAAAACATCTTCATCATCTTCTTCGATAAACATTGCTGCTGTACCAAATGTAATTAGATCATGATACAGTTCAAATATTTCTTGTTGGAAGTTTGATTTATTAAATGCTGCATACATTGTTTCTGTTGCAGACTCTAACCATTCTTTTGCTTCATCCTCATTCTCCATATCATCTTCTTTAAATCTTAAAGAGAACCATGGTGTAGATGGATTAGTTAACATACCATGTAGTGATGCTGCTAATAGTTCTACTGATTGTAATGGTGAACCATCAAAAATAAGTTCTGTTCTTTTATCACCTTTAGATCTTGTTTTAGTTACATCAGCTTTTCTTGGTTGCATATAGTCTGCAACTTCTTGCCAATGACTTTCCCAATTTTGTCTTTGGGATTTTAATCTGTCAAATCGTTTTAATAAATTTTTTGCTTTATCTGTTTGCGCCATTATGCTCCACCTAATAAACTTGGTTTACCTAAAGTCAAATCACCAGATACACCAGTAGGTTTTGTTATAATTGTTGACGATCTACCTTTAGCTTTTATTTTTCTTACATCGTAAGCATCTGTTGCTTGTGATTGTGAAACTTCTGCTATAGTTGGAGTAACAATTGGTTTTGGTGCAGGTGCAGATTTACTTGGTTTAATAACTGATCCCATATTATTTTCCAAATGTTAATGAAGATTTAGTTTCAGATTTAGTTTCAGATTTACATTCTCTGTTTACTGCTACACCATTTTGTAAATCATTCATGTTATTAAATTTAGGTTCTATTTTTTTCTTTGCAGGTTTTATTTTTTTGATAACTGCTTTTACTTTTTCTAACATATTATTCTCCTAATAAAGTTTTAAGTTTAGATTCTTCATCTTCCTGCACACCTAATGGTCCAGTAAGGATTGTAGACTTTCTACCTTTTCTTTTTCTTTCAATCGCATCTTGTTCAGCTTTTATTCTTGCCTTTTCTTCTGCAGATAATTCTGTGCTTGGCGGCTCTGGTGGCGGAGCAACAGGCGGAAGCGGTGGCATTTTTGGTTTAAATATTGATCCCATATTATATAATCCTATAATTATTATCTGCTACACTTTGTGGAGCAGTTTGTCTAGTATTTAATTCTTGTAGTCCAACAGCTAGATACCTCATTGCATCACAAGCATGAGAACTCCAATCATGTACAGGTTTCGATCTGAACATTCTATTTTTGTCAATGTACTTCCTATGGTAATGTCTTAACGCATCTACAAGACTTTTGCAATGGTCTGTATCAATCCAACATCTAGGCAATAACATTGTTACTGCATGAATACCTTCTTCTATTGGTAGCTTCGGTACTACTTTAAACCGCACACCTAATTGATAGGCTATCTCTCTTCTGGTTTTACCATTACCAAACTCTTGCACATCTATATCATGCGGAGCATAATGTTCCTTGTATATGTAAGGTTTTTCATTAAGCATTTGTATGTAGTGTGGTAATCCATGACCTCTTTCTTCATGGTAATCTATAATCTGTATTGCTGTTCCTTTTTGTTGAAAGAATATAATACTACTGTGGTCGGCTACTCCGAGATCCCATGCAGTAGAGACAGGCAAGGAAGGATCATAAGGAACTCTAGCTATCTGGTTCTTATCATCTATCTTTGCAATCTCATCTCCATATATTGCACCTTCAATGTTTGCAATCCAATCACACTCAAACTCTTGCAGGTATTTCTTTTCACCCATAACTTCTTTGGCTTTAACAAGTTCTTCTTCATCAACTATCTTTGTCTGACTTGCTTTTGCTTTGTAGTTAAACCAATCTTCCGCACCATTTGCGTGTTGGTATAGATCATAGAAGTTATTATTCATTCCTGCTGGTGTACCAATGAATACACAATAACCTTTACGATCTGATAGAGCTGGTCTAATTATTTCTGGAAATAGCTTTTCATTTACATTTGCGTACTCATCTATGACGCATCCGTCTAGGTATATACCTCTCAAGCCATCGCAGTTCTCTGAACCTAATAATGTTATCCTAGAACCATTTGGCAGATCTACTCTTAACTCTGTTTCATTAAACTTTGTTGCTGGGATTTTTGCGGTAAATTGTTTTATATAATCCCATGCTATTGCTTTAGCCTGTTTAAAGGTTGGTGCAATGTAGGCAAACCTAGGATTCTTCTCTTTGGTCAGCAATGCTGACTTAATTAAATGATTGATCATACATACTGTCTTGCCAAACCTTCGGTGGCAGACCAGCACACTCCATCTGTATCTTGAGATTTGCTGGTGTAGATAGGCTTGATGTTTTCTTGGTGTGTAAGGTATCTTGATATTCATTAGTGTATCATCTTTGATTTACCATTATGTTCTAGTGGCAGGTAATCTATACCTAGTGTTACCATAACATAATTAACAAATAATTGAGCAGAGTGTTTGTTAGGTATACCAATAAACTTAATAGTTACTGCATTAGTCTTTTCATCAACATAAGCAATACAATCTAGATCTTCTGCGTGTACGTAATCCATATACCATATCTAGCTAATTTAGAATTGTTTTAAAGTAAAAAATAAAATATGGCAAAACATTGAATAAAATGGTGCAGGGTTGTTTGTGGGGGTGTCTGTGTATGGGTGTGGAAATTATCCATGTATATATATATAATAAACCTACCGCACAATCTAGGGTATAGGGGGGGTCAGGTTCTATAAAATACAGACATTTTTAGTAGTGATAATAAAAGATTAACACTAGTAATTCCTATAACTATTAATTATCGGAAGTATATAGGTCAGTATTGTTGCCGTTTGTTATATCGCATAAAATAAAAATGCGCCTGTTAATATATGAAATAGATCTTTATCTAATATCCCTCAATCTATTTAGAACCATTATAAACTATAATCTATATATGCGTCATTATGTCATCTATTTATTTATAATTAATTTGATAGCTTTTATTAAAACAACAGAAAGGAAAAAATGAAAGCAGAAATGATAGCTAGATTAATGATGATACTGACAGGCTTTATTTTAGCCATGTTAGGTGTAATTGTTTTTATACATGGTGAACACTATCCGATAGGTGTTTTAATTTCGTTTGGTGGTGTTGTGTCAATGTTTGCAGGATTGCCTGATCATGATTAAAAAAATATTAGATATATTAGACTATGTTTTATTTGGTGCGCTTATGTTGTATTTTTTTTGCGGTGGTTTTAAATATACAATAGATTATTTAGCTGCGACAATTTAAACAATAGAAAGCAATAAATAAATAAATTAACTTAATTAAAAAAACAACAAAGAGAGGAAACAATGACACAATATAAATATGATGAAATCAAAGCTCACTTCGATGACTTTGTAAATGATAAAAACAATGAATCTTTTATAAAAGATAATCTTGATGATTTACACCATGAAATATTTAATACTGATTTTTACATCATTGGTAGAAAACAGGCTTCTGATTGGTTAGGCGATCAAGTATTTAATATTATTAATTTTATAAAAGAATATGAAAACGATAATTTTGGATCAGTAAATACTGATTTTAGTGAGCCAGAAGCTGTTGTTAATATGTATGTCTATATAATTGGTGAGGAAATAGTATCAGATTATAGAAATCAATTAGAAGATGAGGGTGTTATTAATTCAATAAGAATAGAGGCATAATGACTAATACAATTTATAAAAAGTGGAAAGATGTATATTTAAACATTATACAGAAAGCAAGTGATCGATTGGGTTTCGATGCTTCGGATCTTAATCCGTGGTTCTATACTATATATGATCATCTTCATCGGTCCAATGCGGATAGCTTGAGAGAGTTTAAAAGAAAATTAAAAGAGGTGCGACACAATGCCAATAGAAATTAAAGTTTTATTATTGTACGGATTAGTTTTTATAATAAGCGAGTTAATAAAGAAAGTGAGGAATAAATGAAAGTATTAATTGCTTGTGAGTATTCCGGGATAGTTAGGGAAGAGTTTAAAAAACTTGGTCATGACGCCTGGTCATGTGATATTTTGGATACAGAAATTCCAGGAAATCATATTAAAGATGATGTTTTAAAACATTTAAATTTAGAAAAATATAAATGGGATTTAATAATTGCTCATCCACCATGTACATATTTATCAAATGCCGGTGCTTGCAGATTATACCCGGAAAAAGGAAAATTAAATATGGAACGATACCATAAAGGATTGGAAGCAAAAAAATTCTTTATGTGCTTTTATAATATGGATTGCAAAATTGCGATTGAAAATCCTGTATCTTCTCGGATATTTGAATTGCCAGAATATTCCCAGGAAATACAACCATACGAATTTGGTCATCCTTACACAAAAAAAACTAGATTGTGGCTTAAAGGATTGCCAAAATTAAGACCTACAAATATCATCGATAAATCAGAAGTAAAAACTTTTATTGAAAGTGGTACGAGTAGATATAAAAACACAAACAAAAACAAAAACAGATATGTTGCAAGAGGTTCAAAGGATAGATCAAAATTTTGGTCTGGAATTGCTCAAGCAATGGCTCAACAATGGGGTAATGAATAATGCCAGATCAAACAATAGATGAAATAAGAATAGTACAAGAAATAAACAAAGCTAAAACATACGAACACAAAAAAAGTGAGAACCAAAAGAGACATGAGTTGTTTATCAATGCTAGATCTAAAATGGATAAGATCGCAAACGCATACAATAAAGCAACTAATGAAGAGTTTAAAAAACTTTATAAAGAAAAATGGTTTAAGCTGGTGAAACAATATGCAAATAAACTTTAAAGAATATTTTAAAGAGGATGATTTATTATCAGGTAATGTATTAAGATTAATAAATGAGACTCAAAAAAATATAAATGACAACAACAATAACAAGAAAGTAAAAGAGGTAAAAAATGTTAAGCAAGTATCAAGCATGGCTACAAACTTCGAAGCCTAATGAATCATTAACTTATCATCAAGGCTATTTAGCTAGAGATAGGTTTTATAACAACACAACAAGAGACATTGCTAATCTATTCATGAGATCAGCAGAGAATAATATTGTTGTATTGTTTCAAAAAAGATTGACGCATGGATCTGTTAATAAAGATCCTGTGTTTCAATATGTGGCAAAAAAAGTGTAACAATAACAAGGAGAAAGGGAAATATGATAACATATAAAGATATAAAAATCGTAGCAATAACTAAAGATGATGATTACTACGATAAGAAAAAAGAAAAAACAATTAAGTATAAACTACCAAAAATAAAAAAGAAAATTGTATATGATGAAGAGTGGTGTCATGATCTTGGAGAACTTTACGAGATCATAAAATTTAATTGTGAAAAACATAATGGTTACAGAACAAATTGTGAAGTAACTTTTAAAATAGAACAAGAATATTAATCTTTATTATCAGGGGGTATATCAGTTATATCCCCTGATACATCAATCATATTATCCGTATTATCTTCCCAACTAATAGTCATTTTAGAATCTATATTTTGTTTGATAGGTTTGTTATCAGAATAAAGATCAGTTAATTTATTAGCAAGAAATGTAATGAACTTTGTTTTTTCCCTGATCCAAAGAATAGCATTTGGATCTTCAATTTCTTGGTACTTAAATACTTGCAGCAACTTATCAATTAAAGTTTGAACTCCGTACTTTCTAGCTTCTGTTATTCTTATCTCTAGTTCTGGATTTTTTTTTAAGTACGCATAAAACTTCATCAAGCTGAACGGATAGGCTTTTTGATCTTCCAGAATTTCGGTAAGGGTTTTTCCATTTGCTAGTGCATCGCATATTATATCTGCTTGGTTGGTTGTTATCAATTCTTGGTTTGATTTTTTCGTAGTAATATTCTTTGAGTTGTTCGTTGTCATAATTTTTAAATTGTATTAACTTTGATAGTTGCTTGATCCTAGTTTCATGTGTGTAGTTTTCTTTTTTAAATCCCTTAACATTTTGATAGCCGTGATATTTACACTTGTATGTGTTATTTGCAAGTAGATAACCTTTCATTTTACAGGGGATTTTTAATCCTAATCTTAACCCAGCTCTAGTATAACCTTGACAGAATACTTTTCTCATGGGTCTACCTGGCATTACTTATTCTCCCATGGCTTGATCCCATTCCTTTTATTGTATTCAACTTTCTCTCTGTACCTTGGATTAGATTGTTTTTTTATTCTGGACAATGCCGATAGAATCTTATCACTATTCACATAGGTTGCTTTACTTTCCTGTTCCTTATCCTGTTTTCTTTGTAGTGCTTGTTTACAATAATAAACATTAATAGTTTCTGCTTTAAGTTCTTCAGTAGGTAGCTTTGATAACTCATCTAATATCTTCTCGGTATCCCCTGCAAAACTTCTAATTATTTTACCTATATTATTAATGTATATTGTTTCTTCTAATGTAGCCGTAAAACGGCTATCTTGTGTAGGTTTAACGGCTATCTGGGAGTTTGAGATAGTCGTATTATGGCTATCATAAGTCTTTTCAGCTCTCAAAAATGTCTCATTAACAAGATAAGTTTTACCAGATCTACCCCTCACAGACTTAACAATATTTAATTTATTTAAAGTTTCCAAACAGGATTTGATAGTGGTCCTGCAAAGACCTGTATCTTTATGGATTGTCTCATGCCTTAATTGTGCCTTATATCCATTCTTTTTCCAAGCATATTTCATTACAGATAAGAATACATTTAAACAATGAGACTTCCTCTCTCCATCTATTAAGTCTAAATGGTGGTATAGTTTATAGGTTATGTGTAAAAATCCTCTACTTACATTCATTATTTATCCTTTCGTTTACTAGATTTACATTTTAATTTGTGGTGGTCGTGCAAGGATCGCAGAACTATGACCCATTGATCCTCACTCATCAGCTGAAATTCTGTCCTAGAGCTACGTATACGCTTGATGCGGAACGTTAGGCTACTCGGTGTCAATTCCTTATAGAATACTAAAAAGCAGGGTATATTTAGGCGACTAGCGATGATCTTTGAGAGGGTTGTACTCTTAAATTGCTGACCCTTGTCATAACAAGTCTCAATTATAGCAAGAGGCTCATAACAATAGGCGCAACATTCAACAGAATCAACATCAATATAGCTTATACCATTATACTTCCTATGCCAATCAGAATATAATCCATTACTAAAAGCATATACATTTCTAGCCATAGTTATTTATTTTTTAATAATAATATTTCGTTTTCTTTCTGTTCAATCTCTAATTCTAAAGACTTAATAATACTAGCTTGTTTTTCTATAAATCTTTTGTGCCTTTTAATTTCATTCTTACATTCTTTTAACTTATCATTGCATTCAATCTCATCAAAGATACCTGTGTAAGTCATATCATTTCTCGTAAAATATTTTTTTAACTACTGATCTAGGATAAGCCGTGATGTTTCCAACAGATAACTTTCCATTCTCATCAAAAGAAAATGACGCAAAAATTTTAACAACTTTACTATCCTTTGAATAGAGGTAGCCAACATCTTCACACCAACTATAACTAAAATTATCTACATCAGATAGATCATCATACCATTGGCTAGAGGTGCAAATATCCACCCAAACTATACGAACTTTCTTATATGGTAATTTATATTGTGGTTTTTCTTTCATTTTACTTCCGTTATATACATAAAATAAGCATTGACAATAGCTAAAAACATCACTATTACCAATAAAAAAACATGGAAAAAAACAAAATAGAAAAAGCATTCTCGATATTTAATGGTGGTGAAGGATTAGATCATTGGTCTTACTCATCAACATCAACACCCTTTGCAAAAAATATTATTGGCTACACTTTTCCTCAAGAAGTTAGAAGGAAGTTTCCATTTAGATACAAAGCAAACTTTGGCAACTTGGTTAACAATGTGGTCCAAAGAATGTTAGCAGATGTAATTTATAAAACTAAAACAATTAAAGAAACAGAATGGGATCGAGATATAAAAGTTTGTTTTGATAATGAATTAAAAATTATAAATGAGAACCCACCTGTTGATGCAAAAGATAAGTACGGCAGAGAAGCGATGATTAGATTTGCTATGGATTGTATTCCTATCACAAAGAAAGTTGTTAAAGAAATAGTGCGCAATGAAAAATTAGTTTGCGAAAGATATGTTGAGCTAAAAGAATTTGATATGATCAAACATATTCTGGGTCGTATTGATTATGAAACTAAAACAAAATTTATAGAACTAAAAACGAAGCCACCTAATTTAAAAAAGATTAAAGGTAAAGATGAATGGAACATGGTAAGTCAAGATCTACCAACTGAACCTACGATTGAAAATCTTACACAGACTTCGTTCTACTACATGGCAACAAAAAAAATACCACACTTGGTATATGTTAATGACAAAGATTATATTATCTTTGATCAGAGCCATGAGTTGATGAAGGAAGATCATTTGAAACATCTTTATTATCTTATGATAGATAAAATTCTAACATGGGAAAGAATGATTATGTTTGCTGAAGGTAATATCAATAGACTAGCTAACATGATAGAGCCACCAGATGTAAATCATTTCTTTTACTATAAAGATTTAGCAGATGAACAAGTACAACTAATCAATAAACTATGGGGTATTAAAATATGACAGATAACAACATGAATATATGGGATAAGTTAAGTAAAACAAATCCAGATCATACAAAAAAAGTACCAAGTAGCTATGGTAAACAAATAACAACCATTGATGCTATGCAACAAATAAAAAATATGACCGAAGCCTTTGGTCCAGTGGGTAAAGGTTGGTCGTATCAAGTAAAGTATAATCACACAGACAAAATAGTTTTTGCTGAAGTATCTATCCAATATTTTATGGATAATAAATGGTATGGCTATGGTCCAGTGTGTTCTTTAGCACCACTAGGTAAAAAGAATGGTGGGTTAGATGATGAAGCACCAAAGAAAGCGATGACCGATGCGTTAACAAAAGCATTTAGTCATCTAGGTTTAAATGCAGATGTCTTTCTAGGTAAGTTCGACAACAATAAGTATGTTGAAGAACTAAAAAAAGAATTTGCACAAAAAAGTTCGGTGGTTCAGTTCCCACAAAAACAAAATTCTGCGGAGCAATCTGCAGAACCTACCTACCTTGATGATGAGGTAGATGTAGAGAAGATCATTAACAGGATCAAACAAACTAAAACTGATAAACAATTTCAATCAGTTAAGAGTCAAGTAAGATCAGTTGTTAATTATCTTAAAACTAATAACTTCAAAGCCTACGAACAGATCAGAGATGTAAGTCGTGAGCATGAAGTCAACCTAAACAATAATCAACGAGAGTTGATATAACCAAGGAGTAAATATGTCTGAACAATCAGAAAAAATATACATTAACTTAACCAAGAATAAAGATTGGAAGTCTCCAGCAGATAAACTTCCTGTCTATGTTGGTCCAAAAAATATGAAGCATCCAGATAAGAACTGGACCATTGGAGTTAACATAAATGGTAAGTGGTATAACCAAGCTGCGTTCCCATCTAAAGATCAAGATGGTAATGTCAAGGAAGGTGAGCTGACAGTAATTTTAACACCAAGCGGAGCAGGTAAAAATAGCTTTGCAAAAGCAAACGATGGTGCTAATAACGAATATACCTTTTAATTTTAGCTAAAGGGTATCAAGCAGGGTGGGGTTTTTTTCCCTTTCTCGTTTTCCCCACCTTGCTTAAAAAAAGGATTTAACATGGCAGATAATATAAAAGAACCACAACACTACATAGCAAATAAGATTGAACCTATTAACTTTATAATTCAAAATGAATTTGATTTTTGTGAAGGCAATGTAATTAAATATATTTCCAGATACAAAAGAAAAAATGGTATTGAAGATCTTAAAAAAGCTAAACAGTATATAGATTTTTTGATCAAAAAAGAAGTTGAAAAATCTAAAAAAGTATGACAAAATTTAAAAGAATTATTAATGGTGAGTGTCATTTTACAATGATCGAAACCTTTGATGATGTAAAGAAAGCTGCAAACAACTCGAATAGAGGAGAGTTTGTAGAATGTAAGATTGATAATTTAAGATTCGATTTTACAAGAGTAACAAAGGAGCATAATGGAAAAGACCAAAGTGCGTCTGCAGAAGTTGATGGATCAACAGAGAAAAAAATCTGAACAATACATCCAAACACTTCAGAAAGTTAACAAGTTGAAAGCAGAAAGTTATAGCTTACACATTAAAGTTAACGAATGCAGAGAACAGTTAATGGCAAAATAGTTATTAACTTAACAGTTGAAAAAAAAGAAAGAAAAAACGTAGGGGATCTATGACCATAAATGTAAGTCAACATTACAATAAGCACATAAAAAAACTAAATCAGAATCACTTTATCTATAAAGTTAAGAAAGCATTTTACCTTCTTACGAGCCAAGAAGAAAGATTATATGAGGTAGGGTTCTCGGAAGGATTTCTGTACGCAGCAGAACTAATGCAAAAAAAACCTATACTTGATAGTAATGATAAGAAACAAATTAATATCAAATATAAAAAAGCAAACATAGAAGTTGTTTCTAAACTTGTAGATAAAGTGTGTGAAAGATACACCATTAGTAAGCATGATGTATTTAGTAAAGGTAGAACTACGGATGTAGTTAGAGCAAGAAGTATTGTCTATAATCTTTTAAATGAAGAATACAATGTAAGTATATCTTCAATGGCTAGAGTATTTAATCAAGATCATACAACAGTAATTAACTCTCTTAAAAATAAAAAAGAAAAGAGAAGATACTGGAATCAGGGTAATACTATTTGGGATGAGTTTGAAGAGTTAAGAAGAATTACTTTTTAAATCCAGACTTCATATTTTTATAAGCCTTTGAAGATATAGTAGATTTCTTTTTACTTCTTGAAGTACCAGCTTTTTTTCTTTTGTTTATATTATAGTACAAACCTTTTTTAGCTGTCTTACCAGTAGCTGTTTTGTGATAACCTTTTTTCATTGGTGTTCTCCTGTTGTTGTTTTACTTTTAACTCACAATAGTTGTCAAAGCAAGAACCATCTTTACCATCATGGCAAAAGTATTGTTTCTTTGCTGTGATAATCCAACCACCTTCATCACTCATTAATTGTCTGTTGCATTCTTGACAATAACCACAGATTAATGATTGTATTTTTTTTTTCTTCCAACCTTTTTTTTTCATTAACAGTTCCAAGCTCTTAATGCTTTATTAATTCTACTGTTAGGATTTCTTGCAGTTTTAGCTGAAGTAAGTTTCTTCTTCATGCCTTTCATTCTCGCACAAAAACTAGCTCTTCGTTTGTTGCCTACTTTTTTACTTGGTGCTTTTAAATTTCCACCAGTAGCTCTGTTGTATGATCTTCTACCTTTAGCATTCAATCCACCTTTAGGATTCTTTCCTGCTTTTCTCTGCCATGCTGCTGTCTTTGCCATAGTTTATTCTAATATTAATTTTTTAATTGATTTACTTCCGTCAATGTTTTCTTCTAATTCTGCTTTAGATTTTATACATTGATACTCAACATTATCATCTATCTTTCTTGATGCAACCCTCTTACCTTTCAAGCATTCACTCATAGATACTTGTATTCTATGTTCTTTGATCTCGTTATTTACTATCATCAACAATGCTACTACACTTTCTAACATTAGTGACCACTACCATTTCTAATTAATTTTTCTACATCTTCTTGTAGTTTTTTTACTTGTTCTTTAAGAAATTCTATATTAACTTTGTTAGTCATATTTTGTTCTTGTGTTTCAATTAATTTTTCTACATCTTCAAACACTGATTCTAACAACATAAACTGTTCTTGATCAGTAGGTTTTTGTTCTGATTTTTTAAGTAGATCAGCTTGGAATAATTCTCTTGATGTCTCTAGTGATGTAAGTCTAGCGGTTACTTCTGTATATGCAAAGACACCCATAGCAACAGCAACAACAATACCAACCATATTTTTAATTGGCATAGCAACAGATGTGTTCTCACTTACTTTCATTTTTTTATTTCATTCTCAAAAGTTATATCAGTTCCATGATCTTTTTCTTTTTGATATGTTCTTTTAGAATTTTTCTTTTTCTTTTTTGGTTTTATTGTGAACATATCATCTACCCAAGCGCACCACTTATCTAATGTTCCAAATATTAAATAACAAAATTTATCTATCATACTACCTACCTTGTCTATGATATTTCTTATAGCTTCTCTTCTCTGATTTGTTAAGTTTTTTTTTGTGCCTTCTGGGTCTTTTAGGTGGCTTATCTCTAGGTACAAAATGTACAAATTTAATACGAGCCATTATCTTTTCTTTTTATATTTCTTTTTCTTCCTCTTCTTACCTGTTTGTTGTGCAAGAAGTGTAGGTTTTTTTCTACTATATTGTGATACCATCATGGTAGGTGCTTGATTACTCATTACTTCCTCTTAATTAAATCTGTTGCTTTAAGACCATAGACACTTGCTATGACCCCTACAAAAATTGATTGATACCAAAATGGTAGGTTAGAAAAGTATTCAAAGAAGAGCTGCATCTTTTCCATGTGTTCTGGATTGTCTGACCATACCGCAAATCCTAACATTACGATTGGCACAGAAAGTAAAATTAAAATGAACTCGTCTTTCCAATCCGAGTTTCTACTCTCTAATAATTTACCTTGATACTCTGCCTCACCATTTGCCATCTTTTCTGCATGGTGCATTTGAGCATCTGCCATTAACATTTTAGTTTTCTGTTTGTTTTTATATATATGACTACCAGCTTGTACTGCTAGTTTGATAGCACTTAACCACATTATATTACATCCTTTGCCTTACCTAATATTGGCTTGTATTTTGTTTTACCTTCAGATCTATAAGCATGAAGGAATTGTTTTCTTGGTTTATCAGATATACTACAATGTACCCATCCAGAGTTAGGTTCTCCAGAAGTATAGTATTCTAAAATTAATTGATCCCATTCTAAATTTTTATGAATCCAATCTACAAGCTCTGCGTTATCAACTCCAATACATTCGAAGTCTGCGGCTTCAGCTTTTGCGTGTTGACTATTAGCTGAACTACCAATGGCTTCGCAAAGAAGTGGAGATCTAAATCCAGAAGTTACCTTAACTCTACCGAAGTGATCTCTAACTGGTTGTAATATTTTTTCACAAAGTTCTTTTAGTTTTTCTATTTGATCTGCATTAGGATTGTTATCAATACCTTTACGTATTGCAGTATCTGATTTAATTAATTCTTGTAGTGTAAAGTTTCTTGAAAGTTTCATTCGTATATTATCCTCACATTAAGTTTCTTTTGTTCTTTAGTTCTTCCTCTATTAATAAAAGATCCTTTCCTGTTTCTTTTATATCCGTCAGCAGGGATAGTTTTTGAATCATTCTTTCTATAATTTTTAGCTTTAACATCATAGGCAGTATACTCACCTGTAGACATATTTAAAGTAACAATATCTACTGGACCAAGACCACCAACAGGGGTAAATACAATAATATTAGGATCTTTTGCAAGTCTTAATTGAGCTTGAAGTTCTGTAGTTAAACCAACTACAGCAGATTTTCTTCTGTTAGCCATTATATTTAATAAAGCCTATCAATGATGCTATTGCACCACCAATGAGTAATAAAACTCTGAAGCCACCCTTGCTTTTATTTACATCAGCTCTTATTTCTTTTATATCTTTTCTCATTTCATCAATAGCTTTGAATAAAGTTTTCATTCTTTCAGCGCAAACCTTTTCATGATAAGATATACGAATAGAGTTATTATCTTCTATAGCAGACTTGAATGATTTCTTTTTAACTGATCTCATCTTGTCTCTCCAAGCAACCAAACTTAATATAAAGTTTTTCTTGATTAACTAATTTATGATCTAGTTCTTTTAATTTTGATCCAGCAATACTATAACCACCAACACCACAATCATAAAATGTATCAAATTGTATTGATGCTTTTT